>BNJU01003468.1_pt1 | contig 203111 bp, 328 predicted proteins | sample 8539281 | NCBI WGS metagenome assembly BNJU01 (sample SAMD00202456, study PRJDB9452) | human saliva metagenome | isolation source: human saliva | place: Japan | reverse complement strand
AAACCAAATAATCAAATAGATTGAAATAAATATCCAAAAACAACAGATACACCAATCACCAGGTCCAGAGGCCCACCTGAAAATACAATCATCACTATTTAAATAACTCAGGTCTTAGAATTGCTCAATATCACAAACTGAAGAAAACCATGACACCATCAGAACAGCGAACTATATGCCCCACAACAGAATCACCTGAGTACCATGAAGTACTCTACAGATACACCAATCAATGGAAGTACTGAACCACCATTTTGCATCAATCCACCAGAATCACTGAATGAAGACACAGCGCCCACCCTTGAACTGGTATCACACGGTGTCAATCCGAAGATGCACCCAGTTCTAAACTACCTGAATTAAGAAAGGAACACTGTGAATAAGATGTTCCAAAAGCAATGAAGACAAACTACTCAACACAACCTGTGTCCTACCACAAACAGGTTCCCAACTCATTTCACTCATGGTTTGAAGGACTTGGACTCATGGTATTAAGTCTAGTATGTTCACGTTGAGCTATCAGAGATTCAGTGATGATGTTCAGTTATCTTTATTTTATTGTAGAAAGATGTTAACTGTACCCAAGAAGACTTATTGACTGAATTATCTAATAATGGAATTGATATTAAAATGAAATATGGACAATGTCACTATCTAACCATTATGGAATTTGTTAATGTCAATAGCAGAAAATTGATGATCTAAATAACTACAACTATATTTGCAGAGTAAAATGAGGTCACCAATACAATTGAATTAGATTAACGAATCTTATTTATTTAGTGTCATATGAACTATGTGGCTGGCATTCATCCATGGCTGATATAATCAATATGAAATAGAATAATATTCAAGTATTTTAGATTATTGGATGATGATATGAAAAATGAGTTGATATTCGATTTAATGAAACCTATTTGGAAAAGATTGCTGAAGCTATATTAACCATCTATTCAACCACTCACCAGGTACATTTAATGATCACCACCATCTGTACTAATTATGATACAACCATATCATTTAAATGGCATCACTGGTCAGATCCAGAAACTAAATTCAAGAATTTATGGATCAAGAAAATATGACAATTATGAATTGAACGTTCCATTTTATAATGGTTTATGAATCAATTTTAATCAGGAATATTATCTAATGAATTTTGACAAACACATAAGTCACCATGAAAATTATCTATGACGAACTGAAAAATAGTACTACAACTATTTATGTTAATTAATTACAGTGATCTACATACTAAATAATTAATGACTATAGAAACTACTAACGTTTAAACATGATTATTATAAATGATTACCACCAAATAATATTTAGCACTCAACATCAATTATACATTTATAAATAACGTTAATATAATAAATAATATTCTGACTATGTTCAAACAAGAACTATTGATAATAAATCTGAAGATGATTTAGTAAATATTGATCATGAACTAGCTGACAGTATTAAAGATTTAGATCAATGATCAGATATTGCAAGAGTTGTTCGAAAATTGTTTGATGGTAAATTATCAACAAATATGAGATGTGTCTTATAGAAAACTTTATAGCATTGAAAAGCTCATACTTTAAATTTACCTGAGTACTAAAAAACGAGAACCAGTGACCGTTTATTGAAGTCAATAACAGAGGGATGAATGTCTGACTCATATTTGACAGATATAATATCAAAGGCATGAGACAACGACTTATGCACACGTTCCAGATGCTTAATCATAGAAAGGATCACGACATATGACAAAAGATCTCACATGGAATGATACCAGAAATGTCACCCTGTCTCAAATCAATTTATGCTCTAACCAACTGACTTTGATTTACTTTACGTTAAATCGCATTCTACGGACCAAAATGAGGAAACATTTAGACGCTGCTGACAACATATCTCATTGATGCTGGCTGACTCACCTGGACCATGAACTCTATTTACGAAGCTTCCAGATTGGAAAAATGTTTTATTGGATCGTATTGATACTGAAATGTCAGATATCATTGAAACAGATATCAGATTATGGAAATGCATCTGTTGGAGCACATTAATGAAAATAGAACTCATATCATAGATACTAAGAATCATTTTGATGAAATTAATTCCATTATTGCATATCAATGGCAGCTCCAAATCATGCACTGTTACTGGTATGGTTACTCAGATTTATTTGATGAAGATAAGAGTCAATCATGTATACTTACTATTTATGATTATATCAATGTGATTTCAAATCAAGCCTCACTCTGAATTAGAAGGTGTATATTATACTTTGATGCTAGCAGAGCCTTGAAGCTAGTGTCTGAAATCATTTGGTAGACACACGGTTTCACCATTTTGAATTTGACAATGATGCTGAAAGAAGATGAAGAATTTCTCCACGATTGCGAGGTGATAAAAAGAAATGGCTTTGACGAATGCTCAATCTGATGAACCACATCACACCTTCTAGAACGATCGAAGAATTTGGGTATGATGTTCAATGACGGATTAAGCAAATTTATGGTAAAAAGCTTGGCGGTTTGGAAAAGAATGATGCTAAACAACAATTAGTGAAACAAAAAGCTTAATCGTAGTGGTTGGCGGTCAAAGAAACTGAATCTAGTTACTGTAGATGAAAAGAAACTAAGACGAATCACCATCTATCCATTAAACACAACTACTCCAAAACCCAAAATTTTTGACTAATAATCTTGCACCAGCAAGATACATGCTACCTGTGTAGACTTATCAATTGACGAGTAGTCCAGAACCATTGAAACATGTCACCTTACACTGGAAGCCTCTTAGTACGAATCTAGTGACACCTCAGTACTTTGCTCAACACCTCATTAGAAAAGAACAATTTTATTGCTCGTAGTCACTACAAATACTCCCAAAAGTGTTACAAGACAGTGATGAATTGTTCCAAGCACCATTCGACATTTATCCAAAAGAATCTCGAGGAGCAGCCAATAAAAGTCAATCACATGCCAGTGACACGACTCAAAGAACAAGAAAGATTTGGTACGTGTCTTTAAAATGTTCTTGGACTTACCATCAGAATACCCATAAAATAAAAGGAGCCAAGAATATGAACTTATTATTCGAATGGAAAACAATTTCACTGATGAAACAGCTATCTTTTCGCCATGACACGAATAATGATGACTGAAACCGTTATTGAAACTATTTGGCCAGATTTCACATCACCATCACCATGTTTATCAACAAATGTACCAGACTTTGTTACAAAGGCCTGATGTTGATCCTGAAAGAATTGGACGAGCACGTCACATGGACCTTTTACATGATGAGACACATTGAGCCTGCTACTCTGTTAGGCAGCGAACAACGAATGGCATAGTCGATCATCGAGAGCGATGAGATATGCTTTGACTGATTAACACTCACAAATATATCGACTCAACGGTAACTATACGTTACAGCTTTTGAACTTCTAACACCAAATTGCTAAAACAAGATGATGCACACGCTACTAGGATCACTAGATTACAATCATGATGACCTAGATTGTGAAAATGGATGGAATTCGGGTGATGAATGGAAAATATATTGCAAATGATCCATTGGTGCAGCTACAAACCTATTTTGCAAAATTTATAGTTGACGACACCTATGCACATATCTGATGCTAGGAAAATCTTAAAAACAACGGATGAAATTCCATATCAAGAGATGAATTTTCTGGAGATTGTAGACTGTTAAGTCAAGTGTTCATACGATAGGTGCTAATATATGAATGAACAAAGTACCACTATTGAGCCCGTGCTGGGATGACCTTTTCCAACACCTCCCTTTATTTCTGAACTTAAGTTGACTTAGAAAACCACAGAGTGCAATACAATGGTTGAAAGATGGTAGCCAAAATCAACGGTGAAACTTTATTTCCCTCAGCGAATATGAACCAAATCAACCATAATACTGACTGCCTTCAACTAAGTTAACGTAACCAAGCTCAAAGAATATACAAACCTACATATTTAGAAAATAGGAGTTTCACACAGATGACTACTGTAATTACATTCTAACACAAGCTGAATCAGCACTTCTGAAACATAGCTAGAATATATTATTAAACGGCGTATCGTTCACGAAAATATAAACGTGATGTATCGATGGTCCGTTTACCAAACCCTGAGAGAACTGCAAACACCAAGGACTATTATGTGCAAGACACTCAAAACAGCTAAATACCTGTTTAAAACAGACGCACGGGCCTAATGATTTCTTTAATGATGACTGGTTTTACAAATCAAGAACTCTGAACTAGGTCTTCGCTACGTGAACTAAATTGACCTCGAGTACATGAGTACTAATACTACTTCCAAACAGATGATGACGAAACACATCATGACGCATGTGTAGATGATGAAGCAAATTAAAGTGGACGCTTTACATAGGTGAGCAATTTGTGAAGATAATCAAGCCAAAGCTTATCTACGCGATGATCTCAGATGATGAAGATTGTCACCTACAAAATGTACAATACACCTAATCATCACAGATGACGACAAGGAACAAGGTGACCAAATGTCTTAGATTTTAAAATATTATGGCTAGAAATGATATTGGACAACTTAGATAAGTTTTATAAATGATTCAAACGAAAGATAGTGTATCTTTCATGACTGGAATCACAAATAAAGACTGCATTGAATACGACAATTACAACATACAGCCAAGACCAATGCTGATATCAGACTACAAGGAAACTCCACGACATATTCACACACATACCAACAGCCTGCTCGTCAATCTTTGACTCATAGTCAACTATAATGATGAGTCACAGATTGATACGGTGACAATCATCCTTGTCAGAACTATGAAGTTATCATTTCATTTTCAGAAATAGCAAGGATACTGGCTACATCATGTGAGTAAATATCATCTATCACCATCATTACTTCAAGAAACTGACAAATGTCAAAGATAATGAAAGATTCAAAAATTTGAACCAACAGATGAAGAAATTTAAGGACATCTTTGCTGACAAACATGGCATGCTGACTATTATCAACGTTGCTATCGTTATGGACAAATTGTTAGAAGAACCTGGACCCATTGAATGCACTTTTGCATATTCTTCTAGATCAAATACAGATGTTGAAAAGACACAATGTATTCAACAAATATTGGTAAAAGCATTTTATTATGACCAACATACCAGGAACAAGTTAAAATCTATTCTCGAAACGATTGGCGAAAAATCTCAATTTACTCTATCAAATAATTTGAGATGAGATTATCCAATTTTGCAGTTAAAACTTACGTCTATCACCATTATTTTTGCAAGATTAGTGATGTAAGATCCACTTTAGAAAGGCTTTAGGTATTTTATGCTATTCATCACATCACTACGTCATTTGCATCTATGTTATTTTCCAACTGCTTTCAACAGCTGCGCCGATTCATGGACTCCTCACCCAACAGCAGCTACCTGAAGATTCCATGGTCATGACAAAACCTGGTCACGTTGACTCAAGCATCACCAGTAAACAAAAACCAAGTAAAGACCATTAAAGGTTGGAATGATAACCAAACTTTATTATGGTGGTGTAGATGAGAATATGGATACTGGAACTATCATTTTGACGCATATGGTTACTATATGTACTTGTATAATGGACATTACTATTATCATTGAATATGGAAAATATGCGTTGATTCCATGAGACAATCCTTTATTTTCACCAAACAGAAAGGATTTCGTTTTATGAATGGACTCACACTCACCTATCGCCACCGAAATAATGACTGTGTTAACTATTTTCTCTGGTGCTGAATGTTACAAACGCTAAACCTAATATCGAAGATCTTCACTGAAACATTATGTAGAAGCTGACCAATTTTCTATGACTCGACACAACATGAAACATCAGTTGATTTATTGAAATCCGTTTGGACAAATTGGCAAAACAGACGACACGATTCATGTATACTTAGGTTACAAAATCGCATCAACACAGACTAAAATTAGTAGGATGTCTTTAAATTGATTGAAAACTGTGGAGCTAGATGACCTTGGTTATTATGCAAAATTTATTAGCATGTTTAGACAACCACGATCTGATCCAAATAATGTAATGTTATTTTATTGATACTGATACCAATAATCAAGAAAATATTATTATGTAGCCTACATTTCGTAAAAGAAATGCAGCTAAACACACCTCCAAGAGATATTGTTCCTAAAACATATAACAGCGATATTACGAAATTATTCAGGGTGGTCGAATGATGAAATGCATATAGCGATGAACATGAAAGTCACACTGGTGTTGAAAATAATTAATTCTGATCATGATAATTGGTGACCAATGACGTGTGCCAGTAGATACATATGTTAGACACCACTCATCTTATGTGACTGAGAAAACAGGCTGCAGAAAATGTACCACTATAGGAAAGAAGTTAAACGAGTTCAAGCTGATCAAAGATGGGGGAGTGTGGTAATTCTGACTAGGAAATACCAATCACCAATTAAAGTTAAACCACGTTAGATAACACTTCCACTCAGCACCCATGCCTTGAGATATGACAGAAGATTTGTAGAAAGAACTTCATAATCAAAGAAACTGAAGAAATGTAGATCAAATTGCACAATTGTTAGGAAAATCAAGTGTCATAACGTACTATATCTACCTGTTATATCAAAATCGTGGCCTGCAGAGTGTGCTCCAAGAAACATCCGATATCTTTGGTGAATTAGAGCGATTTGACAATTACCATAATAATGTGGACATTTATCATCGAGAAAATGACCATGCTCTCAGCATTTGTTGCGATCTATGGTCAAGGCACTGTATGGACTGAAGTACTACTTTACAGTTACATTAAGAAGCATACCAATACGTTTTACTATATGAACAAGAATTACTCGACTAAAGATGCTAAACCAATTAAATTTCCGCAACAAATTTGCAGAGGTGTGATGGACTATACATATGACCTTAGTACCCTAGTTCAATTCCACCAGTGAAAAGGTAGTATTGATTGTCTGCCTCAGATCGGTTTGAGTGAAAATCCTCAACTAGAAGATGATGCAAATTCTTGAACATCTCGTCAGACTTATAATCACGATGATGTTGTCAATAATCAATTTGGGCAACCTGTACCTAGCATTGGACAACTATTTCACAGATGACGATGGAAATGATGGAAATTTAACCCATGTGTCCAGATTGCAAATGCTGTATTCAAGCATCACGATATTAGATTTGAACTCATCCAGAAACCGTTTTGCAGCAGCAGTGTCAATACATTGTAAGACTAGTAAAAGGTACCATCATATGTCAAAAAGAACTGCATCATTCGAATCGACCAAACCAAATGGATCAGCTGGAAACAAATGAGTTAAAACCAAATCAAAATGAAGAACCAAGAGTTGAGCGTGACCACTCCCTGACATTTACCCTAGCTATCCAATTCTACCAATCTATATTAACTCATGAAAAGTTGTTATCACGCTGAACGATTGAGAGTCCAGATATTTCTCCAAATAATCAATATGGTGATCTAGATTTCAAACGTCATTAATCTGCTGAATATGACAATTGATTACAGAATCAACATTGATAAAGAACCCGAATCAGAGTTCGTTACCAAAGCGTTGAGATTTCAACGTAATACCGAACACAAAAGGAACCAAAATCGCATAATCTAGCAAATTACTTGTGGAGATGATCTCACCAAATCCATTAAAACCAATTCATACGGCTTCAACACTATAATAATGGTCTACTTATATGTGTTATCAAAATCCTAGCGTTTATGCTATGTTATATGACTGAACCAATCAAAAAGATGAGTGGTTCAAAGATTCAAAAGATTTTGAGAAAACTCGATCCACAATATCCGTCATTATACACGTCTTTCGCAGATGGATTTGACTCAAAACCATTCTACACATTGATAATGAACGTCATACTTACAATACTATCTCAAGTGTTTGGTCACATTGAGCGTAGTTTATTTTAGAAACCAAATGAAACAATTGAAGATGAGTTCTCATTTTAAAACTCAACAATTATCTCCAACTAATATTCACTATTATTCAAAAATCGAAAGTGATTGAGAAACACACGAAGCAAACTATTCAAGCACTTTTAGCACCATGATGGTGCTGAATTCAAATCATATAAACTTTTTATGTCAATGGATTATATTTTGGGGACGTAATCCAATCAGAATTTGCACATCTGAAGACATTGATGTTTTCGACACCTAGAATTCATTGAAGATTTTCAGATGCTATTGAAGACATGCTCCACTGGATCTGAATTACTCACATGAAACACTGGAAGAAGAATGGAAACCAGTAATAGAAAGAAGCTGATTCATATCAGACATTCTACTTGGAACTTTATGGATTGGAATCTGAATTTGAATATGCAATGAAGCACCAGACAACCTATATCTAAATATGTAAATCACAGCTTTCAATTTTACTTATCCAAATTAAGTCCCGTTGTAATGGAAAACATAATTTATGTCCGATAATGGATCTTAACCATTTTATTATTTGAAAGGATGATTTAAAAATAGAACCGTCAACAAAATATACAAAACATGATTTCATGTTGGCCAAGAAGTTATGTTGATACCATTTATGGTCGTGGTGAGGGTAATATTCGTACTGAGTTATTATGATAGGACACAAATAGTGACAACGATCGTGATACCCACATTTATCAGATGGACGTAACAAATCGAATCATGCTCAATGTTATGAACTTTGGATAAATCTTTGATGCAGTTAGTAACAAAGTGCTTTGCATGATCAACTCACTAAAGAAACAGAAATATCAACATTTTCAAATTCTTGCAAACCAACTAAACCATCAATGATATGGAAGCTATTCTTGATATTGTACGAAAAGCTGAAATACGTAATAAATAATGAGGGTAATAGATATGTCATTAGAAGACTTTAAAGATGTGGGACTTGACAAAAATGTCCAGAACAACTGTTTTCACCAAAAACATTGGAAACAGAACTGCGTAAAATAAATGAACAATATAACAACTTAAGTAGTTAGTCAGTAAACATATGAAGATCTTATTGATAAAATTACAACTTTACATTCAGATAATTTCTTTCATTCACTAGAACCAATCAAACGTCATATTGAAAATTTAGTGATGATGTATATTGTACTATTAGATTTCATTATATATAACTATAAAACTGCTCAACCAATCACAGGTCATCTGAAAATTGTCTATAAAGATCAAAATGGTGTTATTCAGATATACTACTGGTACACTACTAATTGAAATGCTCAAACAATTGGTCATACATAATCCAAAACGTCTTGTGACTCAAAGTAAATTGTATAAAAACCATCATGTTATTGATAAACTTACACTTATCTTTAGAAAACGACATTGCTATTACATCTGAAGCCTTTCAAAGATATTGTTGATACTGTAAAATGATACAACCATCACTTATCAATAAACCATCCAAGACCTCATCACCACACATTTGTGTATATCCAACTCCAACATTACTATTATATATAATCATGTTATAATACAGTGTCACATGATATTTATAAATTTATAAACACTGATTTATATAAATGGAACTAAATATATGATTACAAAATTTCATACATGGTACTCAAGTTAGTAATGGTCACATTATTTTAGATTCAGCTGATACATTAGAGCAAAAGAATCTACCGTGAGTTTTGCAAACACAAAGGTTGCTGATCTTGATGGACACTATGTTTATTTAAAATTAGATGAACTATCACACTCGTATGTGACAGGGTGACAGCGATGTCTGATTACGACATTCATCTGATCTACAGACATTAGCGTCTCTCTCTGTTAAAGATCTGAAAAGATCTCTCACGTTAAAATCGAGATCCTCAATGTAGTTCAACTTAGGTATCAGAATTTGAGGACCATTAGGTACAGAAATGCCAATCATACTAGCACAGCTTCTGAGATTTATCTTAGGAAAATGAAATTGAAGGAGTTCTGTCCACTGGTCATACCAACAACAAAAGATGTTACTACGTATGACACTAAAAGATTATGTTAGTAAAATCTATGATATAAATCATCAGCAAAGATTTAAAAATCTTATTGAAAGCTTTTGTTGAATCTGTACAAAGATCATGCCAAACATTTTATCATTCAGCAAACGGCTTTTGATATGATTCTAGTAATAAAGACTGTTTAAGTAATCCATCAAATCTTTGTGATTGCTTATAATGCCAAAACCAATATCGCTAGACCTAGTTTAATTGACTTTGGACGTTGTTTACACTGATACATGGTCTCAAACAACAGAAAAATGCATTAACTGGAAAATCATCCCTACCACGATGAAAGTCTAGATGATTTCATGATTAGCACTACTAAATCAAATGACTCCCTATTAGATCATTTGGAAATTTGATAAAGCGAAGATTTTCTAGATGAACATGGTTACCAACCATTTGAACTAAATGTGCAAAGCTGCACAAGCTGATGTAACAGATTTTTGTCAAAACAACCAGAACAATCACTTTGCACCATTCATCAATTTCACAAATGAAAAGCCACAGTTTTCATCAAAAACGATTGAAAAACAACTCAACAATGGACTTGTTCTCAGATAAACTAAAGAAATGCAAAACAAGTCACCAATCCAATCAAAACCACACCTCAAATTGACAGATTTAGTTGAGGTATAATAAATTATATAATTGTTGTTCAATTTACAAATGAATGAAAAATTTACTGCAAAATCTATATTTAAGATAAATTTTTCTGCATTTGATAAAAATCTGATATATACTATAATCATAATATGAAAGGGCAGTAAACATCATGAAAACCGAAAACTTATTGACATTAACTGAAATTTCAAATCTATTGACTACTCAAATCTTCTCAAAAGAACCTATCCACAAAAACTGGAATAGCATATGGAACATTAAAAATTATCATATGGTCAATCTGATATTCAAAATATACCATATCGAGTTTATAAAACCTCAGCGATTATGCTAAAATTGAATCTGAATCTATTAACATTAGAAACACATGCTGCATTATCACCATAGCATTTTATAAACTTGCTCAATTAGTTGGTCGAAATATTTTCAAATAGAAAACAGTTGGCAATTGATGAATACATAATGTCTCTAATATGTAGCCAAGATGAGACAAATGATTATTATTTTCTTTATTGATCTAGCTTATCAAGAAAGTTATATGAATAATGTAACACATGTTTATCATGAAAGTTATCTTGATCAACCTCATGGACCAACTTAAATTTATCTACGATTTATCAGATGATGAATTAAATCAAATTGTAACATTTACTGATAGAGATGTCAAATGTATTTCTACAAACCTGTAATAGTAGATAAAATTACAACTATACATAAACCTAGAAGTGGCAATGAAGATTTCGTTAAACTTATGGTTTGTCAAAAATATTCATATCTTTTTCACAAATTCATCAACTCAAAAGGAAATCGTGTGACACCAAAATGAATTAGAATTCATTAACACACTACCCTATATTACAGAAGATCAACTCAAATTTTTAGTTGATGATGCATATTTCAATCAAGATTTTGTTGACCATTTAATGGTAAACCAAACACTAGATAAAAACAATTCCTGATAAAATTTTAGTAACAATTATTCGAAAATACCATTGAACGTTATCGAGATAATAGTTTATCAAATATTTTTAGCTTGCAATATGTACATGAAACAATTGACATTGAGAAAAATTGATAAATTGCAAAACCTAAAATTATTAGAAAAGTTTTTAACAACTGAATCTAAATATAAAACAGAATTTATCAATAATACTCAATTATATCAAACACTGGATACAATATTAAAAATTTTTACAAATTTAACAAACATTATTACTAAATCAAAACTCACCTGAAAGGATAGGGTGTTTATGAACAAAGAACTCCTAACATTCATGGCTTCACAACACCAATCTCTAAGATTGTTGTGGATCACCATAATAAATCAACTGACTTCATTTATGTTAATGAACGTGCCTTTTCTCCAATTTTGAAAAAGCCTGAGCGTCATTATCAAGGACTTGAGTCTTGCTTACAATACTTGTTACAAAGTCGTAAGACCTTACAAGAATTGCTTCCTGATGCTAAAATGTATAACTTCCATGTTGGAAGTCAATATAACCTCAAAGCAAAGTTGAAGATTATACACCTAGTCTCCATCAACAAGCAAAGGTTCAAGCACCTGAAGTATATTAGTCAAATAAGACCTATCATTGGATAGGTCTTATGTTTCACCAAAGTTTATGAAAATAGCATATATCACATTGACACATGAACCTTGATAAAAATAGAAGAAAGTACAGTTTAATTAGAAGAGTGCACCATGATCAAAAATGTCAAACTTAGTCTAAATAAAAACTAGCTTAGTCTTCTAAGTTCAACTATTTATGACGCAGCAGATGTGGAAAAAGTTGCACGTCAGTTAGATTACAACTTTCATTACCTGATCCTCAACAAATCGCCACACGCTTCGTCTATGAAGACATGTTAGATTTAGTTGAAAAATTGAAATTTGTTGCTCTATAATTATCACATTGTTGGAATCAAACGTTATCAAAATTTAATTCCACAATTTAAAGAGTACCAATCTAAAACTCACCACTATTTTTAATGAACGTATTTAATAATAACTACATTAGTAAAGGAATAAAATCATGAAATTTTTATACAGTAAGCCAATTAATCAAACAATATGAAGATGTAATTGTTAATCATGAACGTGAAATGCTTGACTTATATGACGAATATAATCGTAAATTGTCTAAAGATTATTATGTAGAAGTAAAGGTTATTACACTCATCCATGCTTCATAATTCAGCTTTATTCAAGAAAGCACAACCTCAAACAAAAGAAGATTTTGAAGTGGGTTATAATATTGAATATCTTGATAAATTCTTGAAAGGTGAAGCCTTACGTATCATTTTAGTAAGTGTGGAACAATATCAAAAACGAAATATCTCTGTACAACATGAAGATGGTTTGCATCGTTTAGTCATTTTCCACGAGTTGTTATCCAAAGACGTTACAACAGAATTGTTAAATAATGATGTGAAAATTTCAATTGATGATGAACATGATTTAGAACGAATTTTTGTATCTTTGTTTGAACATCATGTATCAACAAGTGAATCTGATCCACAATTTTATGGTGATGTTCATAGAATTCACTATTTTGCTAAAGATGAACGTGATTCAGATGACCAATCGCCATATAAATTTGAAAAAGGTTCTATCATAACACTCAAATTAGATACTTATAGAAAAGATGCTGACATATCCTGTTATTACAGCACATATTACTAATAGTTTTTATACAGGTATTGTATCATTTGATGAACTATTACAAAACAGTGAACTTTACCATAAAATTAAAGAATATGCTTGCACCATGTTTTCTCACTAGAAATACAAAAGAACATCTGTAATACACTATTGTTATTATGAAAAATTAACTAAAAGGATTTCACACACATGATTCATTTCATTAATAAACTATTAACACTATTTTCGCTCAAACGTGACAGCCTTTATTGTGTTTCTGGTTGCTTTGATTCTAATTACATCTATCATTAGAATCTTACCGATTCAGAATCCAATCTATAGGACTGCACGTTGGTTCGTTTTGCTCATTCTCCCCATCTGTTTCGCATTAGGAACACGGTATTACCTCAGTAAAATGAGTTTGGGAGATATTAGCTACACGACCCAACAATTTGCACCCAAGGAAACAGCTGACGCACAACATGCTGTTGATAGCAGCTACTACTACGTCTCAAAAATTGAGTTGACAGTACCACATCATTCCTCAAATCAGTTCCTGAAAAGTTTGATAACATGATGAATTGGTTTAATAACCTTGGCACATGGTTCTCAACAGATCAACAGGTTCAGAATCAAGCCCAACCAACTCAAAATCAGGCAACACCTGAAACGATTCAGGGAACAGATGTCATGGTTTATGATGGAAATGAACTTCATGGTAGACCACTATCTAGGATTGAACGCTCTAAAAGGCTATCAGATGCTCAATTTACCACTTGATCAGCTTGGTAGGGCTGTAGACGGTCACATCCTTTTATCAGCCAAAGACATGCCTAAAAAGGCGCGTGAGAGCAAGATTACAGTCAACCCTGTTGGATGGCATAACTATAAATATACAGCTGATGGAAAAACAACCTGGTTGTTCCAACGTGGTCACTTAATTGGATACCAATTCTCAGGACTCAACTCAGTTAAAGAGAATCTAACTCCAATGACAGCAGTTTTAAACGCAGGGAAACCAAAAGGAATAGATGACTCTAATCAATCATCCATGCTCTACTATGAAAATCAATTAGCCAAATGGCTCAAAGAGCATCCAGATTACAAATTGGACTATCAAGTCACACCATTCTACAAAGAGTCAGAACTACTTCCTCGTATCGTTCGACTCTCTTGGGTAGGAATTGACCCAACAGGTAAACTGGTACCTATTTCCATTGGAGAGCAAACCGAGTTCCACAATGAAACAGGTCTAGTCTATCTCTCAACACTTCTCCAAACGCCACCATTGATTACCAAACTGGTATGGCTCAAGTTACGTCTTGGTAAAGGAATTAAAATTATGTCAGATATTAAACTAGTTAAACTTTCTTTGAAAAATTGATAACAATATTGTACCCATTATATCAGCTGAAGAAGATTTCTATTTGAATCTAACAGATAAAGTTGTACTATTTAGATCAGCACCTGATACATATTATAATATTGTTAAACTAGATAACATTGAAATTGAAAAAATAAATTCTGATTATGTTGAACTTAATTACCCTGATATTCAATTAACAAACATTAAAAATTATCATATAGATACGCAACACCTGAAGAAGTTGAGCGAATTAATTCAATAAAAACGAGCTGCTATAAAAAATGGTACCGTTTATGACTAATAATCTAATATCAAGCTCTAGCCAAGAAAAAGTCAAATATGATATAATAAATCTATGTTTATATTTAGTTTATTTATTGCAGGTCTTGTATCTGTCTTATCGCCCTGTATTCTACCTCTTTTACCAGTCTCATTTAGGTGTCTTAACAGACCAAAATGGATCTACGGTTAAAAACATTCTTATTTATACTAGGTGTTTCAACGATTTTTTTCTTGGCTTAGGATTTGGTTTTGGATTCATTAGTCAATATTTATACTAAGTTTGGTTCAAGTACCTTATGGCACTGATTATTATTCTACTTGGAATTCATCAATTAGAACTCATTCAATTTAAGAAATTAAATTATGAAAAACGAATCCAATCATCTTATGCAAATAGCTATCTTTTTAGGATTAACTTTTAGTTTTTCATGGACACCATGTGTAGGTCCAATTTTAGCAACTGTTTTATCTACAATTGCTGCCCAACACATTTCTGATTCAAGGTATCTTTTATCTAGCTATTTACACACTAGGTTTTGCAGTTCCATTTGTTGGTATTGCTCTCCTATCCAATAAAATGCTTCAATTATCCAATAAAATAAAACCACATTTACCTCTCATCAAAAAGTTAGGTGGTATCCTCATTATTGGAATTGAATTATATAGCTATCAGATAATAGTTCAAGCTATTATCTGATTTTTATTTATCATATGTTATAATAGAAAGAGGTTACATATATGTCAGAAACAATGTCTATTCCATTTCAAGTTGATCCATTATGGATGACACGTCAAATTCTTAATATTTTCTGGGAAACGAATCTTCATCAGTTCAATGCTATGGAAATATCCTACCAAAATGCACCATTCCGTCATCGTGTTCTCAAAGCAATTATCTACAGTATCAATGAAGTATTGATGGAAATAGATGATCAACTATTGGAAGAATGTATTTTCAAAAGCTATATCATCAGTGATTACACAATTGGGAAAGATCCAAAAGAAACACTTGAAATCTTGAAGACCATTTGCCAAACGAATCTCTTCAAAAAGATTCTAGATGCAAATCATGCAAAGAAACCAGTTACAAATTCATATGTATTCGATAAAACAACTAACATTGAATACTTAGCTGACTTTGGTCACCATGCTGATACAATTCTCACAATTGTAGCCAGTCATCCAGAATTAGATACAGTTGAAAAAGCAGACCAATTTATCATGAATGACCTTATTATTGAGGGATATGCTGGTAATTCTTATTATGTACCAGATGGTGAACTTGAGGATAAACAATATGAATATGACCTTTGTAAATACAGGATTCATCGTTTAGCAGCAGTTGACCTTGAAGCAACCACTCAAAAGTTGTTAGACTTGTTCTATGATCAGCACGTAAAAGTCTCTGATCCAGATTTTGAACCAGTCTATGTTTATCAGTTAGCTTATACAAATGAATACACTCAAGCAACATTTATTGAGGAATATGGTAAATTTGCAGATGAATATTTCCATTATCATATCTATGAAAAACTTACTGAAGCTCTCTTTGAAATGCGTAAGACAAATAAAGGAATCATTAAAAACAATTTTATAATGATTGTAAAGTTGAAATTGACTCAAATAAAAACATTGCAAGAGTTATATAGTACAATTTATAGTGAAATTCCATCAGCAATTACACAAGAACGTGACTATAATTGTATCACAGATTACCAATATTGTAAACCAGTCAATGATTTTTGAAGATGATTTTGAAGATTATTATCTAACAAAGCAAATCGATGTTGATCCAGAAAAAGCAGTTGTTCTAAGTAAATCTTAAAATAGAAAGGAATCATCCATCAATGTATGTATCAAAACTAAACCCTTTTCAAAAGTTTACATGATGTCGAAAAAGTAAGCATTCAACTTCACACAACCTATTCAAAGACAAAAATTCTTAAGTTGTTTACAGAACAGTCAAAAGTTTCTACATCAAAAACAATTGTCATTCTAAATGTCACTACATCCCAAAGAATTGCATCTAAATTAACAGCTGAAACAATTCAATATGTAAAATCCAAACTTCCATCTGACATCATTTTGAATTGGGATATGTTGTCTAAAAATGATCTTGAAAAAGTGCAAGAACGAATTGTTCAAATTGAAACCATTGCGCAACTAAAGATTCATTTTGACAAGACTCATGTAAAAGCTATTCCATATAAATCAGCAAAACCTGCTCCAACATTTAAAATTGTACCCTACACAACATCACCTATCAATATTCGCTCACTTCTCTTTAAAGAAGTTGCTAAATATGATGAAATCCAATCTGGTCTAGTACCCATTACAGATCCAAATAAAATGACATTAGATGTAGCATTTCAGCGAAATTTAGTTTGGACCCTGGAACAAAAGCAAAGTCTGATTCTCAGTATTTTGCAACAAATGCCAATTGGTATGTTTTATATCAATGAATCATTTGATAATCCAAATATCGATGTTGTCTTATACGATGGAAAACAACGATTTGATGCCATCAAAGGTTTCTTGTATGGTGAATTTCCCATCACTATTGATGGTCAAGATTATTATTGGTATGATTTGAAAGATGATGATGTAGCAACTATTCTATCCACATCTATTTCTATCAACACAACCAATTTTGATTCAGAAGTAGATCTCATCAACTATTATCTACTCATTAACCAATCAGGACGTTCACATACCAAAGGTGATATTCAAATTGCTCTAGATGAACTGGAACGTCTTAAAACTAATGAGAACAATGACTAGAAAGGTAAAATTCATCCATGAATCATTATCTCAAATTTGACTTTGAATTAGGCATATGGTGTAGGATTACCAGTTATTGTCACATTGACAACACCTTAAAAAGCATTGTTGGAAGAATCCTTTCAAAAAGATTTTTCAGATGATGAATATGTTGCATTTGATGAAAACTATGTATCCCTTAATTCAATTATTCAATCAGCTGAATTTTTTGAAACAAATGAACCAATCCCTCATGATTTAGACCAATCTACCTATATCATCAACTGTTTGTTAGATTATCTAAATAAGCCATACGAATTCAAAGTGACAACAACAGTATCACATTCAAAAACCTCAACACCTACTCACACGTTATCTAAAGAAGAACAAGCTGTTGAAGATTTTTATCAAAAATGGTTCAACCATTTTTAGAAAAAGAACGATTAGACCCACATTATCCATCTGACAAAGTCCTTACTCGATTAGGTCAAGACCCTCGTCATTTTTCAAGTCTTGAAGACTTAATGCTATCAGCTCAACTATTTGGTATTTGTCCAAGATGTGATAGTGTAAGACTTGAAGATGAGTTTGCCTAACCTGCCAAAGTTATGGTGATGAATAATAAGTGAACTAATATAATAACTAGAAAGGAAATTCGTAGTATATGAAGAAACAAGACGTTATTGATATTATTAACGAATATCCATATAATAAACTAGACATATCTATTTTTACCACATTTAATCTTACGTAAAAAGTTTGAAAAGAACATGCTGATGAAGAAATGGTAACACTTTATCGTAATATTGGTCGAAAAGAACTTGAAAAACTATTAAGTGGTCAAGTTATTGTAGGATATTATAATTTAAGTCATGAACGTCAATCATCTGCACATTATGATCGAGTAGTTTGTACTTATAAGGATAAAATTATTTGAAAATTTTCAAATTCAGATTCACATCAATATATTATTAAATTATCTGTTCCAAAAATCAGCTTGTTTGAAAACAGAATTGGCACTTATTTTTGCATCAAAACAGTTCAAAAACAACAAAAGTTTGGACTGGTCGTAGAGGGTCTGTACAATATGAACTTGAAGAAGTCTATTTAGATTCATATGACATCAGTAACCTAGTTGGAAATTCAAGAAACAAATCTCAAAGTAACTAACTATGATTTAGAATTAACAGCCTTTAAACTAGGAATTCCATTCAAATTAATGTTGAAATAATCATGACAGTAAATAGAAAGGACCCAATTTATGACACTTGTTAAAGAATTAGCTAAAATAGAAGACGAATTGAAAAAAGAAAGACCAATTCAAAGAAAAATTGTCTACTTACATCAATTCTTCTACAATTAAACCAATTATCAAAAAGTCTATTTCAAATGATATTTTACATCAATGAATCTATTCTTGACACAACAGTAAACAAAACAATTGAATTTCATGTTACAGATAGTTCTCAATTTTTCAGGACTAGATTCCTGTGAAATTTCAATTTTTGAAAAAGAATATTCAAATCATGAATCATACGAACTTTGTAGCATCAGATTAAAACCTGTTGAAAATCAACTTACTAAACCAACTGATGATTTTGAAGTTGTTATTCTGTACATGGATGACCAAAAATTGACATATGATGATGTTTACACATATATCAAAAATGCAGTTGGTGTTGAAGATGAGAGTGAAAGTTGAGGTAACCTATGACTCTATCATCTATTCAAGATTGGATTCAATCAGACTACTTCAAATTTCATAACAAACCCAACACCAACCCCAATAGTCTAGATCGTACACTTCATTATAGTCCACGATATTATCATTTACCTACAGATATTCATAAGTACTCACCACTCATTCAAGATATGAAACATCCAAATGAGTTACAATCGTATCATGAATTTGAGCAATATTGTAAAAATTACTCAGTGAACTACATCAAAATAAAGTATTATATCCATCAGAGCAGTACCCTCAATGTTATTAGATGAATTTTACTTCTTAGTAAAAACCGATTCTGAGAAATTACCTGAGTATTATTTGACTATATTAAGAAAGGTAACTCATAATGACACTAACAATGAACTGAACTGTTATCACCTTGATTTTATAACAGCCTATATTTTAGGTTTCATATTTCTAGTTCTAACTACTAGATTCCTCAGTATGATTCATTTTCAGAATATTGGACCGAATTTGTTCAACCAACATTATTGATACTTGTGTCCCTAATACTTGGGATTGTTTTTCTGTTATGTAACATATGATCATTATAATAATCAAAAATTATCAGGACACTTTGATATCAAAGAAACAATAAAAGAAATCGTTAAATGTTAGATTATATCGACTATACAAATTATACAAACATTATATATGGCTCTAAATGTACAACAATGCCAGATCATATTAAACATCTAGTAGTTCTATTCACAATCGTTTTTATTATTTTAACCATTATTGCAGGTCTAATTGCTAGAAAAACATGGATGAAGACAAATGATGACAAACTGTGTAAAATGTTTTTATATCATGTTAATTATTTTCAGTTATTATGATGAAGTCAGTTTGTAGTGTATATGGTTATCTCTAATATAAGAAAGGGAACTGTTAAATGTCAGATCTTATTAAATATACAACAATTGCATTTGCAATACTTTTTACTATTGCAACTATTATCATCGGTTCAATTACTAGAAAGAATCGTTTTGAAAAAGGTGATGATGACTTATATAAGTATTTTACTTAATGTTAGTTACATCAGCAGTTATGGTTTACATGGTTTTCTTTGTATATAGCTATTATTAAGAAAGGTCACCTACAATGAACCAACCACAATTTGAACCATTATCACAACCTATGATTGACCTCATAGATGAAAATGTTAGAAGAAGCAAAAGACTTCAAAGACATCTTTCTACAAACAGCTATCTTCAATGAAATTATGGCTTTTTGAATTAGGGTCGATCTGATAATCATGTTCTAAATGAATTAACTCTGTATCTATAAAACATGAACCACATAGGTTAATGTATCATTTTGCAACATACTATCATAAAAATACATTGTAGTTTTTTAGAAAGGATACGATATGTCAACTCATGCTCACATTGGTTTCATTTTGGGAAATGAAATCACTTATATTTATAACAATTATGATGGTGACTCAAAACGTGTAGGTAAAAATTCTTGAAAAATATTATAACACCCTGAAAAGGTTAAAGAATTGATCTCATTAGGGTGATATTTCTCAACTACGATCTAGATTGACACCTAACCTTGATGAACAACACTCATTTTCAAAAACCTATTCCAAATGTGACTGTTGCTTACCATCGTGACCGAGGTGAAGATTGGGAAGATGTTCAACCAAAAACAAGTACCATTTGATAAATTTGATAGATTTGCATAGGAAGATTACAATTATTTGTTCAATTTAAATCAAAAACCATATCAAAATATTCAACCAAATCAATGAGGGTTGTTTCAAACCATAATTGAAAAGGATTCAATATACCATCAATACTTCTACCCTTTATCATCATTTCATGTATCTATTTCATAAGTATTGGTGTGATAATAAAAGTAAAATCAGACTCAGATGATTCATCAACTGATCAACTAGTATTCTAATGATTTTATCTACTGTTTTATACATTATAGCGATTATAACGTTTTGAAACTGACTTATTGTCCATTTTTTTCAATAATTGTCACCATAACTCAACACCACTTTTACAATTTGTAACATTTTTGTAACCCATAACCATTTAAAATGTGTTATACTAATAATCTCTTGGTTGGGATGACAGCATTAAGGTTTTAAGCCATCATCCAAAATAAATTAAATTTTCTTATTATGAAAGGGGTCTCTGATAACACAATCCCTGAAAGTGAATGATTTCATTGTTTATATAACTAATGATCGACTTCACCATCCACATTGTCACTGTCTTGGAAACCAGAGTAACTTAATACATGTTTAATAAACTCAAAGCATCTGTCGCTGTTCTTGCACCTGCTGCAATCCTTTTTGCACAAAATGTATCTGCTGATCAAGTATCAAACACTTACACTATTAAAGCAGGCGACACTCTTAGCCAAATCGCTCAAGACCACTTTGGATCAGTTGACTATGCTGATGAGATTGCATACATAAATGGAATCACAAACATTGACCTCATCTTTGCAGGTGAAACTTTGAACCTTGAGGGTGTTAAAGAAGCTAAAGTACCAAGTGACTATCATGTTGAGGGTCTTGAAGCTCAAACTCAAGCAAGAACTGCTTCTACTTCAACATCTAGCTATCAATATGCAACTGGTACAACTTACCAAGCTCCTCAAGTGGCTGTAACTCAAGATTACTCAGGTTATGGTACTGGTTCAGTTGTTCTTTCCAATGGTAATACTGCAGGTGAAGTTGGTTCATATGCAGCTGCTCAAATGGCTGCTCGTACAGGTGTTCCTGCATCAACTTGGGAACATATCATTGCACGTGAATCAAATGGTCAAGTAAATGCCTACAACCCATCTGGTGCATCAGGTCTATTCCAAACCATGCCAGGTTGGGGTTCAACTGCAACAGTTGAAGACCAAATCAATGCTGCAACCAATGCTTACAATGCACAAGGTTTGTCAGCTTAGGTTATTAAGATAATTAATAACCATTTAATATGAAAATAGAAGTGTTTGGAAATACTTCTATTTATTTTAATTTAATTACTCAAAGGGAGACCAATCATGTTTATTTATGCAACTTGTGTTGAACGTGAAGTCACAGTTAATCCAGTTAAAAACAGCAGAAGAAGCTGTTATTAAAATGATTGAACAAATCTACAAAGATTATTCCATGAAAAACAGATTTTATTTACACATTTGAATTAATTGCTGACTATTTAGGATCAGATGATGATGAATATGAATCAGAAAACCTCATGTTTTTACAAGACTTTTACCAAAAATTGAAAAATGGCGAATCTCTTGAAAAACTTGTATCTGAATCAGCTGACCAAGAACTAGTTATTCGTCATGATGATGACCCACTTTGGGAAGTATTTATTCGATTTGATGACAAAAAGAAACTCACAGCTCAGGCATATTCTAATGTAGACAACGATTATTTGTATGATGCGGTTCTAGAATATGTAAATGAAGTGATCTAAACAAAGGAGCCTAATCAATGTTCATTTTCTCAACATCTATCGCACGTGATATGGATATTCGTCATGTTAAAATTGCTGAAGAAGCTGTTATTGAAATGATTGAGAATATCTATAGTGATTATAAATTAGATTGCAACGTTATTTACACAACTGAATCCATTCAAGACTATTTACTAGCACATGATGAAAACAGTTCTGAAGCTGAAGACCTTATGTTTTTACAAGACCTTTATCGTAAACTGAAAAATGGTGAAGCTTTAGAAAAACTTGTAACTGAGTCAGCAGATGAAGAATTAATTATTCGTCATTGCTACGATCCATATTAGAAATCTTTTGCTCGATTTGATAGTAATAATAAACTTATCGTAGAAGCTTTCTCTAATGTGGATAATGTTTTCCAATATGATGCCATTTTAAAATGGATTGAAGACAAAAATAAGAGTATCTAAATAGATACTCTTTTTATCTTTCATCTAACCTTGAACATAGTACCCAACCAGTTTTGTAATATACAATGCCACTAAATGTGTCAATCATTACATTACGTTGATAGGTTCTATTCCCAATACGTTTATAATATAAAGTGTGGTAGTAGCGACCAATAGCTTGAACAGGTTCTGATTTTGCTTGAGCTGCTCCAATGGCACCAAATGTTCCACCAAGACTAGCTGCAAGTCTGTACCAACCATAAATTTTGTAAGTTTAGACTTCATATTCATGGGCAATAATAACCTCAATTTCTATAAAAATTTATTCTATTGTCATTGACAATTATTATTATACCATACTTGAAAGCGATTTACAAGATAATTTAGTTTTAAAATCAAATTAATTTTTCATAGAAAAAGGAATGACTTAAACATGACTCAAAAAATTCGTGGATTTGAATTGGTTAAAGGTGAAACCAATCTTGATCTACTTCCAAAACGTTCAACTCAACACTCAGCAGGATATGATTTTGTAGCTGCTGAAACCATTACCATTGACCCAGGTGCTATTAAACTAGTACCAACTAATGTAAAAGCTTACATGCAAGAGGGCGAGGTATTGTACCTATATGACCGTTCTTCTAACCCTCGCAAACGTGGTATTGTTCTATCTAACTCTGTTGGTGTTATTGACAAAGATTACTATGGTAACCCTGACAATGATGGAAACATTCATGCTCAATTCACCAACATCACCAATGATGTTGTTACGATTGAAAAAGGAACCGCTATGATGCAAGGTGTATTCATGCCATTCTTGTTAGCTGATGATGATGATGCATCAGGTGTACGTGTAGGTGGTTTTGGTTCAACAGACCAATAATCACCCAACACCCCAATTGTATTTTTATTTCTAATCTTTTTGAAAGAATGAGGTGACCTTATGTGTGATAACACTGAATATTTTATTAACACCATGTATGGTATTTTGCTTCCTGCATCATCCACATGGTATGACAAAGTGGTGAAGAATTTGAAACAACTACACCCAGATGTTGTTGAATATTTCACCATTCGTTATAGTGATGATGATTATGATAATTCATTTGAAGAATATGACTTTTTGGATAATCTGGAATATGAAAAATTAGAATATGTAACTCCACTTAGGGATGTTCGTAACTTAGCACTCATAATCTGAATGATGATTACTATAATTTCACAGATGAAGACGGTTTAATTTTATATGGAAATCATATCATCCCAAGTCTCTTACAACATCCATTTTGATTCAGTAGATCAAGCGGTTGATTATTATAAGACAGCGTTCAAACATATTTCTTCCAGATAATTTTTGACATTAAAGATTTACTTGGCAAAAATTGAATTTCTGAGATATTCATAAAATAATCCAACATTTGAGATTGACACTTGTATTATTCTTTGATAAAATAATGATATCAAAATTATTAATTCATAAAGGATGATATAAATGAAAAATATCTATATTCTACGATGATTCTTGCAACAATTGCAGGACCACTCACTAATGTTGCTACAGTTGCTGCTGATGATGTTCAATCTAAAGCACCTGCTATTGGTCCAATTGTTGCACCAACAGTAGAAAAATCTGAACTGGAAAAAGCTGTTGCAGATCGTGATACTGCATCACAATCTTATGTTGAAGCTGTGGCACAACGTGTTATTGCTGAACAAAAACGTGACGCTGCTAAAAAAGTCAAAGATGAAGCTGATTCTGCTAAGAAAGGCGCTGAAGCCATCAAAGCAAATGCACAAAAGGCTATCAGTGATGCTCAAGCTGCAAAATCAAAAGCTGAATCTGATAAAGCGGCTGCTCAAAAGGTAGTAGATGCATCTGAAAAACGAATTGCCAATCTTGGTAACATTCGTGAAATTGCACAAACTAAGTATGACGCAGCATCTAAATCACTTGATGAAGCAACTAAAGAACAACAAGCTATTGAAGACACTATTGCTAAGTTAAAAGCTGAGATTCCAACTAAAGAAGCTGAAATTAAAGCTGCTAAAGAAGCAAAGGTGGATCCAACTGCTGATCTTAAACGCTTCAAGAAATTGTTAGTTGCTGCTCAAGATGACTTGAAGACTGCAAAAGCTGAAAACAATGCATCAGCTATTTCTCAAGCTGAGGGTAACGTAAAGACATTTACAGTTGCAGTTAAGAATGAGCAAGATAAGATTGATGCTCAAGATGCCATCATCAAGAAAGCTGAAGATCGTATCAAAGAAATCAATGATGCTCTAACAAATGAACATGAACCTGCTCTCAAGAAAGCTAAAGAAAAAGTAGCAAAATTCAAAGCTGCTAAAGATGAACAAGCAAAAGCTTTAGCTGATAATGATGCTCTCATTGCTACAGAAAATGACAAGATTTCTAAAGCTAAATCAACCATTTCAGTAGCTGATCAAACCATTGCTAGTTCAAACAAAAACCGTTGCAGATTCTAACACAACTTTAGCTGCAAATGAACCAATCTTTGACTGAAGCTACTAAGAAAGCAGCTGAAGCAAATGCAGCTCATGACAAAGCTGTTCAAGAATACAATGCTGCAAATGATAAAGTTGAATCTACTCAAAAAGTATTCAAAGAAAAACAAGCAGCTGTTGCAAAACTTCAAGGTGTTAAAGCTGATGAAAAGAAAGATGAAACTACACAAAGTGCATCTACTGCCCCATCAACCACAACATCATCTGCTGCAGCTCCTGCATTGAGTTCAGAAGCTTCAACTGCAAGTTCTGCTGACTCAACTACTTCAAGTGAAGTGAAGAAAGACGAGCCTGTAGCACCAGTTGCTGATGCTGAAACAACTCCATCTACTGATGCAAAAGCTGAAGATACTAAACCATCTGAATCAGTGAAAGAAGAACCAAAAGCTTCTGAAGATGTGAAGAAAGATGAAACAGTTTCTACAACTAAAGACAAAGAAACTAAATCATCTACAAATACTGATACTAAGAAAGTTGAAGTGAAACCATCTGCATCATCTGATGTAAAGAAAGATGAAACAAAACCATCTGAAGATGGAACTAAAATCAACAAAAACTGTTGAAAATGCTCCAACTCAATCTTCAACTCAACCATCTACTACTCAGTCTAGCACACAACAATCCAATGTTCAACAAGGACAAGGTAGTGCAGGTGGTAATGCTAAGGCACTTCCCTAACACTGGACAAAAACAATCCAATGTTCCAACTATCTTAGGGATTTGGACTCTTGTCAACATTAGCTGCAGGACTTGTAGCATTCCGTAAAAAGATTTTCACTAAATAATCTTTTAGACAATACAATAAAGTCATGTTGTAAATTTACAATATGGCTTTGTTTATTTGTTTATGAAAGGATCACTGATATGTATAATCATGATTTTTCTAATTGAGCATTTAAATATTAATTTAAGAAATGCTTATGATAAAGGTCTACGTATTTCAGGTTATACCATTTTCAAAAGTACAAGCATATGCGGATATTTATGATTATGATCTTGTATTGAATGAAACCAATGAACCTATTTACTATGACCATGAAGAAGTTCTGACCATTCATTATAATGCTGAAGATCAACATTATTATATCTATGTTGATGCAAATTATTTCAAATTGAATCAACCTCTCAGATTAAATCAAGCTCAATTTGATATCCTATTTCCAGACTACGAACACAAATAGAAAGGACATTCGCCATGTCACAAGAAAAAACATTTTTGAAATATTTTGAAATTCAAACCATTGACCCTAATAACGAACTCGTTGTTCAAAAACTGCAAGAACTAGTTCAATCTAACGACTTGCGTCTAACCAAACATGCACTAACGGAACTACTTGGTAGTGTAAACCAAGTTCGATATGATGTCAATGAAGATTCATATGATGATTTCTTCTAATATCTAATAGAAAGGAAAATTCACATGATTATTCTAAATGACACCTACACAAAAGGTCAGATTCAAAGTCTGATTGGTACATGGTTGGATAATGATGTCACAAACAGCCTTATTGATGAAACAGATATTCGTAGTATCAATATCCTATTTGACTCAACAACATCTAGGGGCTATCTTTATCAATACTCATTTAGGGTCCAAATCACACCTACCAATTCATGCCAATGTCTAAACTTGGATCCACAGATTTTAGAGCAAATTGACTATCATAGTTGTGTGTATCTAGACGACCAAGATACAATTGGTTTAATGATTTACCAATAAATATTAAAATCGCTTAGAATTATTCTAAGCGATTTTCTTTTTTTAGTTCGTTGATCTAATGCAATTTTATTAGCTTCTTTGACAATATTTCGCATATGTTCTAATACTTCATCAGGTGCTTTACTATTGTGATGACCATATACTTGACAAGTTGATAAACATGAGGTTCCTTTGTCTTATATACCTTATTTGGATACGTAATCTCAATGAGTATAAGGTTTATCATCATATTCTAAATGATAAAATGCAAGAATAACCCTTATCTACAGAATAAGTATAACTACCCACACAATGCTTCATATTGTAGCCCTCAAGCCCTAGTTTGGTTGAGGTATCCAATAAGTCCATCTTTAGTTTAGAACGTCGTACAGCTAGTTTTACAGGCTGCCACCGTTCTGTTTTAAGTACACTAAAGGTTATATTATTACTACGTAATTGTTTTTAATCAGTGATTTATAAGATAATTCATCATGATAACGAATCAACCCTTTAAATCCAGTTGCACGGACCTCAATCTTTTTACGCAATGTTTTGCTCATTAAAATAATATCATGAACGGTATTCCTAAAATCTTCTTTATCTGCATCATTATTGGTAGGTAATATGATTTTATCATATAAATACATAGTATAAAGATAAGACCAATCCATATCTGTTACATAACTATGCCAATACGACTCATCATCTAAATAATCACAACAGTGTTCCGATTATTTCGATACCAGTTAACAAACTTTCGAAATTCCGTATCAGATAATTTAGGTTGAGCTGTTCGTAAAAAGAAAATTCAACTCAATAAAAAGTAAATTTATTCATATTTGTCACAGCTGTAACTTTTTGACATCGTTTTCCACTTGTTTAGAATGATTTCATTTCGATTGGAACCTAAACTAAAGATATCACCATATGATAATGAAACTTTAGCTGAACGTTGTACATAATATGGATAGGATTTATAAAATCGCTCTATTTCATGTTTAAAATCACAATGAATTTGAAACTCAGGTAAATCTAACAGTAATGAATGTTCAAATGGTAGACCATCTAGATCATATGCTAATGACAATGGTACATACCGTCCTTTGAATTGCTGTAAAATATCACCAGTGTTAAACCAAATCAATCGATCATTCAGCATTCGTTTCCAATGCATATTAACATAAGAAGACTTGGACTCAAATAGCATGTGATAAACAAACCGTATTAAATTAAGAATCGTTATGGAAAGATAATCATCCATGACTTTAATGGTAATTTGCAATAATGTATCAAATTTATTATCAACATTAATGCTAACAGATGAGACATTCTGACCCTCAAACAACGTATCTAATTGATGTTTTACCTGATGCACATGTTTATCCATATACTCACTTAATTCATAACCTGTTAGGAATTTATTATCCATTTTGAAAAATAAAAATACATACATATCTCTCTTCAGGTCTTGAACCATAGTAAACCAACATCTTTCAATCGAGTTCAATTTATGATGTGATTCATACGAATCAGATATATGCATTTTTGATTGAATATGTTCTAGAATCGTATTTCTATTTAAAACCTTATTTGTCATTAGTCCATCCCTAATTATAAATTTTACAATTATTTGTAGTTTATATATACATAACATAAAATTGCTATTTTGGCAAAATCTATATTATAATTAATATAAGATTTACAAATCTTAAATAATAAAAAATCAGAAAGGTTTTAGCCATATGATTTCACCTGCTTATTACAAGCAATATTTAAACAAACGTGTACGTTTTGAACACCCCTAATCTGCAACATCTTCTTGTGGAAAAGTTTGCCGAATAACAGCGTTCAATCAATTATATGTTTTATGACTTTTCTACAAAAAGTTATTATCTTGTTGATCCAAGTGAGAGATAGATTAAACTTTTCAAAAGTTCTGAAGATACTATTCTTGGTGCAAGATAACCCCAACATCATCTGCACCCAAACCAACCACTTTTTAGAAAGAAACCATCATGTCACTTATTTACAAATTAACCTTTGAAAACAATTTATCCTATATCCCAACCTATATGTTGTGGACAGAAGATTTGAAAACCTTAATTAAACATGGCTTTAGTGAAGCTATTCAAGATTACACAGATACTCGTAATGGTTACTTCGTTGAGGGTGAATATTTGGAATTGAAAGCTATTGACCTAGACAACGTAGTAGACTCAGATGGTGAAACGATTATTGAATTCCACCCAAATATTCCAGAAAATGAGACGAATATGTCACTGATTTCAATATCAAGATCAACCATGACACTAGTATCTTGGAAGATGATTTATTGAAAACCTTGTATAAAGTTTCCACACACATTAAAAGTGTGATTCATCAGATTATTGAAGATGAACAAGATATTGATCCAACAACCATTCCTACAAATCTAACTGGTGATGAAATTACAGCATGGGTTAAATTTATGGAAAAATATAATTTTATCTGTTTATCCATTGATAATCCAGATATTGTTTATGAAACAGACAAACTTTCTGACTTTTTGATCCAATCACCTTATAAAACGAACACAAACACTTGGAAAATCGTATTTGATAATGAATACGAACTTACTCAAGATACTGAAGTAGCATCTGACTTTGAAAAACTTCTTGAACAAAGCCGCCCAATATCTAGATAAAAATATTCATAAATATAGTCTTGAATCAACATCCAAATGAGGTGTATTATGAAAATCATTCGTCCAAATCCTATTGGTAAGATCACATCTTCACCAAAAGTACCAACTGTTAAGAATTTTTATGAATATGATCATTTTGAATCTCATACTAACCAATTAGCAAAAAGAATTGTTGAAAAGTGAGTTACACACTTCAAAAAGATAAACCTTTTGAACCCTAGTCACACAGAACCATTTAACCCAAACAACTATTCATAATTCCAATAAATCACTTGTACAAAACTGCCTAATACTCACATATATGATAAAATATTACTAAGATTTTTAAGAGTTGAGGTATTCTAAATATGGTGAGTAAATGTAAAAGAGGTATTGAAAGATTGGGGTGCTATACTAATAGCCTTATCAATTTTTCATCATTTTACGAATTTTTATCTTTGATATTAATCCAGTAAGTGGTCATTCAATGGATCCTACTTATCATGATGGTAATTATGTTGTATCGTCAAAAGGTGTTTTAACATTAAAAGATTTGATGTTGTCATGTGCAAAATGAATACAACAAACCTCTTAATAAAAAAATTTTAAAGTTATCAAACGTGTAATAGGTTTACCTGGTGACACCATCACTTACAAAAAGGATACTCTTTTATATAAATGGTGTGAAGACAGATGAACCATACTTAAATGAATACAAACAATTATTTTATAAAAATAAGGACAAGTTATACAATGAATATTCATACGAACGGATGTACCAATCCATCCTCGAACACGCGCAAGCCTTTACCACTAATAGTGAAATTGGTTATGAAAATGGTGAACTATCAACTGCAGGTCAAACAGACTTTGAAATCAAAGTTCCAGAAAACCAATATCTCCTAATTGGTGATAATCGTTTAGTATCTCAAGACTCTAGATCAGTTGGAACCTTTAAAAGAAAGTCAGATTACATCTAAAGTTGTATGGTCTGTCAACTAACTCATATAGAACCACTATCAACGAATCAACAAACATACAAAGAGGACCCAACACCTTCTTTTGTATTTTTTTATATTATGTAAGAAAGGATTGATGAAAAACATGTTTTATAAATTACGCAAGTTTTATTTAGAAAACTTATATGATCCAAGCATAAATTTTTCTAACATTGTTCATTATTTTCATAATGACAACATTTGTCTATTATATGGTTGTAACTAATTATGATAAATCACCAACTGAAGTGGCTGAACTAAAACCAATGGTTGAAACATTCTTTACCCAAGATCATCTTAAAGTCATTATTATAGTTACCTTGTTAGTAGAAATATTTTTGAAATTTCTTATTGGAAAACCATTGATTCAAATTACAGTTAAATCCAATAAACCATCTAAATTCAAAAACAACCTATGTTGAAGAAGAACCATTTTGAAGTAGATTTACAAAATAAACACACTCGTTTTCACAACTATATGATAGATGCTAATGATAGTAATCGTCATTGGTTTTCTATTTCCAATTGAGGGTATTCTTCAAATTCGTGGACAAGGTAAATCTAAAAATTGAATTACCTATTCTAAAAAGTTACACAAACAACTATTGATAATGACCGTGAATTAATCAATAAATACCAACCATATATCAAACATGTATCCAGACGTAAACGATTAATCTTAACACCAGTTAAACTAACAAATTATTTCTGGGATGTTGGTTATAAAAACAATAGATGTTTACAATATTGAACATATCACTGAAATTTATCTATCAGATACTGAAAAATCCAATATTTCAGGTTATATGGTAGATGAAGAACAATATCAACAAGATTTGGTAGATTCTATATTCAATTACAATTATGAAAGGAATGAATCAAAAATGACATTAGATAAAATTATTATTATAATTGGTATTATTATTACAATAATAGCACTTATTACATACATATGGTTCACAATCCGATACAAAAATGTATTAGATTCACATATTAGCAGTCCACTAATATATATGATTTATGTGTAATGTCAATGCCTGTATTTGTTTTGTACATTTAATATAACATTGTTAATAATGTTATTATTATACTAATAAAAGCAAAAACCTAGATAACCAATTCTATCCACAATCCTACTTATAGAAAGGAAGACCTATGATTTCATTAGATAAACTTATTATCATAGTTGGTATTATTATTACAATAATAGCACTTGTTACATTACACCTATTTCATATTTAAATTCAAATTTAGAAATGTGTTTAAATTTTTACTCACTCTAGATCCAAAAGACGTACTTTATATGTTACTATACTCAATACCCTACATTGTCTCTCATGTATGTCTGTATATGGTTGATACATTTGTTATACTAATGAAAGGATGAAATCATGCCCACACTTCAACTAAAAGATTTTATATCACCAGAATTTTTCATCAGTATCTTGGATCATAACACTCATTATTGCAATTGTTTCAGTAATTCTATTGAATTATATAATAAACATGTATTTAGTAAGGTTAACTTACCAAATGTACACTTTGGTGGAAATCTAAAAGATTTACTTCGTTATTTCCTACACACTGCCAATCGTAATGCTTGTATATCCATTCATCATGGGTATTTTACTAACCATCAATTTACTTGCTGTTGAAGTAAATGCACCTATAAATCTAAAACTATAGTCAATATAAAGATAAACATAGTGTCACATTTATTAATAAGAATTACCATTTTGTAACTATTTTTGAAAAATAAAGTCACAATGCCAATTGAATCTGAATCAGATAACTCTTATCAAGTTGTTTACAAAAATAAACATTATACTATATCTAAAAAAAGGATTTCAAATAATGAAAACTGGCGTATGATAAAACAAACAGATACATTTTTTATCCATGGAACCCACTCAACATTGGGAAACCATTGAAACTATTTTAAAGGATGTTTACAATATAAACATCTTTGACCCAACACTAAATCAAGATGCCATATCTAAAATGGAAACATTTATCTTAACTAATTTTGAATTAAAAGGTGCCAAAGTAAATGTTACCACTTACTTAGATGAAGCATCTGAAATAAGAAAATGACTATTATTAATCAAGAAAGGGAATAACTTATATGAAAAATTATTGAAAAAGCTGATCTTGATGCGGCTCTTGAACCACATTTTTCCACACCTGGATTTATTGTTGATCTGCCAACAGACGACCTGACAAATTACATTCTGAAACAATCAGGTTTGAAAAGGATTCGTGGAATATCAACAAGTAAATAAATCCAGTCATCTAGCAACTCAATTGTTGGAAGTAAAAAGACACCTTCCATCAGTTAGCAAAAAGAACAGGGCGCACTTTTTCAAAAAGGTTATTTGTTGACTGAAAATGAAACAAATAATACATTTGATATTATCTTTTGTGACCAATCTGTTCTGATTCAAAATGGTTTTGGTAACACCATTCATCATAATAAAAAGAGTATTATGGACGTTTTAGATAATGGTCAATTTATTCAATTTGTTAATGCAACTGACAAAAAACTTATTTGAAGCACTTGTTCGCCATAAAACAGATGCTGTTATTAACAGTCTTCCATTAGATAAATATATTATGAATAGCGATAATGTTTACATGTACAAAAAGAATCAGATGGTTCTTATACATTGACAATTGCAAAATAGAAAGGTTATTTTATGCTTTACTCAAATCAAAACTGAAGAAACTATCCCATCAACAACTGCTGATCAAGAACCAGTTGACCCAACTGTGACAGACATTTCTGTTAAATACCACCGTATTCAAGAATTCCTTGATCAATTATCAAATGAATTGAATATTCAGACACGACTTCAAGAATTGACTCTAAATGGTGAACCCTGCTCCAAAAGTAGATATCTTACTCAATGATTATCAAATGTCCTTTATGGAAAGCAATCCTTATTTCAAATTGGACACCTTATTCTCAAGAATTGAACGAATCCACAACACCCTAAATGATTCCGTTTATAGTCAACTACTGACACACTTTTTTGAATTGGTTCAAGATCCTGCCGTAAGGAATACAATTGAAATGAATACATTTGGTGACACAATTTATCAAACAACTGTTTCAATTCATCCAACCAATCCACAAGTATTTGACGTATCCATTAAAATCCAAGAATCCAAATTGGGTAAAATTGATCTTCAGGTTGCCTATAAATACCTAAAGAATAAACCTGTTGATGAAAAGCCAACATTTATTCGTCACAACAATGCTCTCTTGAACCGTTCTTACTACACTCGCTCTCAGAAAAAATCAGAAATCAAACCTATTAAACAACAGTTTAATAACACTTATGATTCTCTGAAAGAAGCTGTCCAAATCGTAGATCAAATTTTGAAAAACCCAACATCAAATCTACGAGAACTTTTGTAATCATTATTTGAAAGGATTCTCATGTCAAGTCAAAATTATCCAAACTTAGCTTACGGAATGTTCATTCCTACTGGTCATCATGTCTATAAACATATTTTTATCAAAACTTGCTGAAAAATTTTCCAGAACTAAATAGTGAATCAAAGAATGACTTTGATTTCATTTATAAAGTTGCCACAACATCTTCCAAATATAGTCATATTTCTTACTTTATAACATTGATTATATGTATGAAAATGTACTTGATCGAACAGAAGTGGAATATTCAGAAACAGATGGTTTGATTCTAAGTGGTTCTCATTCAGACCCATCATTTACATTTAAACCCTTTGGCACAAATGAAGAAGTTGTTGAACATTACAAATCTTTTATATGGTGATTTGTTACCAGAAGACTTCAAATATGAAAAATTATATTGCTCAACTTCTTTATGTTACATATGGTTAATGTTGAGGTCCAACTATGGCAAAAACAACCCTAACTAAATCAATTGAACATGCTCTTTGGGTTAAAACAAATGGTCTCATGTATGGTTGTCGAGAGGTGAAGATTGGACTTGGTTCCAATCGACACCTTTTAACCAATCGTGAAGAATATGTGGACTATATGACTATTACCGCATCAGGTGAGATTACTTGTTATGAAATTAAAGTCAGCAAATCTGATTTCAAAAGTAACGCGGCACTTTCATTTGAGGGTCACCGTAACTATATGGTCTTACCCAACACCCTCTATGATGAAATAAAAGATACAGATTACTTCAAAAAGAAACTTCCTTATCATGCAGGTGTGATTACCTTTAATGTAGACAATCCTGTTTCACAATATAGTCTCACAACTGTTAAAAATTGTAAAAAACGTGACTTGTCTATTGGTACCCAAACACTTCTCATGGAAAGTTTAATGAGAAGTTTGTCACGTGAAGCCAATAAGTTCTACAAAATTGATTATGCACCTGAAACAGTTAAAATAGATAAGAAAAGAGTTGCAGGAGCTAAAGTCTAATTGTTCCAGATATCAACGTCTTACATCAGAACTTGAAGTATCTTATAGAGAACTATCCAATGATAAAGCTATATTAGAAAGTTTGAAAAATCTTCTAATTATGCATAACATTGATGATACTCAAATAGATGAACCACATCTTATCAAACAAAAATCTTAGAAATTATCTAGAAAAAGGTGGAAAAATAATAATCATGTCTGAATACATTTTATAAAAACTTTCCTAAATTTTTGGTAATGATTGCAGTTGCACTTGGTTTAGTAATAACTGTAACCCTTATCACAATTGAATCTCAAAACCCACCAAAAAGTTGTATCTAGCAAAAACTTACACTTGGTCTGATGATAAGCAAAAACAAGCTGAAGCCTTAATTGAAAAAGGTTATTCTAAACAATCTGCTGCAAACATTGTTGGAAACACAGCCACTGAATCTGATAGTAATCCAACCATTTTTGTACTACGTGGCGAAAAGGAACTGTTTTTCATTTACAAATTCATTTGATAATGTTGTGAATCAAATTATAAATTATATGACTAAAACAACATTCAACAAACCAATTAGGCAATTTGATATTGAAAATGACACTATTTATTATGATAAATCTGAATTAGAATTACATCATAATCAAGATTTTAAATTTAAATATTATAGTTTGGATAGCTCAACACCATGGTTAGGAAAAACGGATTCTGATAAACACGTAACATATACTAATGAACTATTTAATTTTGGAAAAGCCTGATTATTTTATTAAATCGAACGATTTCTCCAAAAATGAGAAACCTGCTTTTAATTAAAAATCCAACTATTACAATGAAACCTAGCAAATTTGCATCTAAAGACGATGAAAATATAAAGACAATCATGATGCGAAATGGACCGTTGTAGAAACAATCTATCACAATTGATAAATTAGATATCAAATCAAAGAATGCTGCTACTCAATATGACATTACAGTTCAAGAAACATTGAAATGTTCAATATTGATGCATTATCAGAAGCTAAATAATACAAATGGTTTACCTTAATGGTGACCATTTGTACCATTTTTGAAAGGAAATACCAAATATGACCTATAATGTAACAAAAGAACAAATTGAATTATTTAATCAACATTTCAAAGTAATTGAAGAAATTGCGCAGTACTCGAATACACTATGGATACCATTAACCCAAATTTTGATATCAATGAAGCAAGTAATGGTGAAATTGATGAATACTTACTAAATACTAATTGGACTCAAACACACACATCTTATAATGATTATGGTTCAGATTATTATATTCAAGATAAGAAAAACTGAAATAAATTTGAAAACCATTGGTAATCTATATGACATTTTCAACTTCATCCAAAATGAAATGTCAGAACACTTGGATCGATTAGAACCTTAGATGGTGGTGAACTTATGAGTCGTTCAAAAATCTCGTAAATATGTTAATAACCACCTATCTAATCGTAAGGCTAAGAAAAATACCAAAACTAGTTCCAGTTGAAGAACTTCAAGAAAAAATATGTTCACAAAAACACATCACTTCGTTATGAAGATCGCCATGTCTTAGTACCTTATGTTGGTCAGGACGTGGAATTTACTGGTATTATTGTTGAAACATTTGGTAATAAGTCTAATAACATTTTTGATAAAGACTTCACTGTTTTGAGCGTTTGCCTCGTTTCTGATAAACGCATCGAATTGGATCATCTGAATATTAGGATTCCAATTATCCAACTCGATAAAACTCAGCCAATTAGGAATTTTGACCGAGTAACATTCGTAGCAAATGTTCGTTATTATAACAATGGTGCTAAACGTTCCGTAGGTTTAGGATTGGTGAAATCTATTAAAAACCATAAACGAATGGTATTCCCAACACCATCTTTGTCTATGTTTGTTAGAAACAAAATTAGGCAAATTACAAGTCATGTCAACTTGAACAAATTATCTTCAAAAATTAAGAATTACTGTAATGACTTGCCAAATAATGGGCTTCGTGAAGAATTCATGGAAACATTTTTCTATTCAAAACACATGAAGAAAATGGTCTGGTTACGAAAGAAGTTGATTCCTATTTTATCAGCTTACCCAGATGATTTCACTCAGGTCTTACCTGATTCAAAATAAATCAGTCAAGCCAAAACAATAGATTGTGAAAAAGAAAAGTTTAGGAAAACTATGATGCAAATGTACATGTTAAGTAAAGTTGCTGAACAATTTTTGAAACATCAGTACCCAAATGATGCTGATTTAGTCTATGAGTTAAGAACACAACCCCACAATCGTATTCAAATTTATAATAACTGTACAAACAAACGTTTTATTCAAAGGGCGCGTTGAAACAAAAAGATGATTATGAAAAATTTTTATCAAAATGATTCCATCAACCCAACAACCATTATCGCTCAAGAAAAACTTGGAAATATTAATTTTTATTATTTACCAAGACTTGATTGATAATAATGATGATTTATGATATGGTATCGTAATACCATAATCTCAACACCATTTTGAAAATTTAAATTAAACTACAAAGAAAGGTAATCCTAAATATGATTCTAAAACAAAATGAAAAATATAATGAACAAATTTGTTATGTTGACAATCTAGATGCAATTTTTGATATCTTGATGCAATACTTATACTTTGATATCGATTGTGAAAATAAATGACCACATTTTTCCACTAACTTATAAAAATGGTAAAATTGTCATTGGTGATATTGATGATGAACCATTGAAGACTTATAGTGATCTAGATGACATCGATAGTTGGTATGTTGATATGGAGTGAAGTTAATATATGGAAAACCTAAATCAATTAATTGAAGAAATGAACTCATATCTATAATTTTTAAAATCAGAAAAGGTACACCCCTACTATGTCATTAAATAGCACAATATTCCAAGGATTTCTTGTAGATGGTTATATTGAAGACGATGATTTCACACCAGATCAACAAGAATTGATCAAAGAAGTGTTCTCACTCTTTAAAAGCAACATTAATATTATTAAAACACTTAGGACGAAATAAGTTGAATAATGAAAGATTAAATCAAAACATTTCGTGTGGCTCAAATGATGCTAAATGATTGGGTTTATGATTTGACCTATTATGAATCCACTGATTTCCATCAATATGATAAAGATAATCTCCTGGCAAATTTTTGAAGAACTTCGAGAATATCACAGTCCAACGAAATTGTTAACAAAATATTCTAACAATTCTTGACCAATTGGACCAAGATGAATTAAATTCATTTAATAAGCAAGAACATGATGTTCGAGAAATTGCTATAGATTTATATGAATATCTATAAAACTCAACACCATCTTCGTATTTTAATTAAAAATTTATAAAATTATTCTATTGAAAGTAGGTTTCACTTATTATGTCCGCATCCACTTATTCAACCACTCGATCTGATATTGAGGTTCGCCACGTTGAGTTGAATTTGACTGATACTTGGTTACATGAACCTCAAGCTGTTGACGCTGAAAACATCATCCAACATTCTGTCAAACAACTCAAAAACAGGCACACGTTTTGGCACGGTTATGTTCGTCAGTCTAAACTATGAAAACTTCAATATTCGTGTTGAACTGAACCAATCCATGGTCATCAAAGGTCTCATCACTGAAAATGTTGACCTCATCCCAGAAGATATCAAAAATGAATTGGTGAAAGACCTGAAATTAGAAGCCAAAGATCTCATTGATGAAATCTTGAAACGAATGGGTCCACTTGTTCTAGGTCGAGAAACTAAAATTTTTAAATAAATTTGAAAGGAATACACCATGGCAAAGAAACAGCTAAATATTCTTACAAAATTGAAGTATTATATTCAATATATGCGATCACTTGGTTTTGACCAACGTGCCTATACTCAGTTCCAAGGTTATGATCTAGACCATTATCGTTTTGGCAACTTTTTAGCCGCGGTGTTTTTCAACATTATACCAAAAATTTATGATCGTAATAATCCAAAAAGGTATGCGAGTTCGTTGTATAGACCACAAGAAGCTTATCTTAATGCTGATAGTTTAAAAATACTCATCAATTTAAATGATGCCTACGAACGAATTCAAATCCCATTTGAAAATATTAGTTTAGAAATGAATGAACAAACAGGTGTAGTAAGTCATGATATTGTTCATGAAGTCATGATTGATCCCTATATTGAACCAAATATTCATGTTCAAGCCTTGTATAAAGATGGTAAAACATTCTACGCCCACATCACCATTCACGGTTCTGATATTATGTTGAAACGATCTGAAAAATATCAATACTTAAAAGATAAAGAAACCTTGAAAAACTTGTTATCCCAATCAACCATTGAAAAGGATCACTACTTTATGATTAATCTCACCACCATCATTAGTGGTACTTTAATGATTATCACTGTGATTTATATTGTTAAAGTGATTGTACCACTTTATAAAATTTATCATAAATATTATGTAGAGCAAGATCTTCTAGATAATTACATGTATCTAAAGCACAAAAAGATTGAAACTGAAGATGATATTGTAAAAATCTTTGACAAAAATTAGATTCAGATGTTGATACGTTTTATATCATTAATCAACCTGCTAATCTATTATTATTAACTAGTTTATTAAATATTATCACCATTTTGTTACATTTCTATACACAATCTATTCAGTTAACAGAATTGACATGGATTACATCTATTATTATAACTCCTCAATTATTCATAATTGCAGCATTAAATTACATCACCTTTAGAACAAATCCTAAATATAATAAAGATTCTAAGAAAATGTTGTATTATTTTTGTTGGAATTTTATATTTTGAAAACTATTGTTTACGATATATTCGTGATCATATTCAATCATATCAACTTGAACCTGAACTTGAACAAGAGTTCACTGAAACATTTGCAACTCTTGATGATGAACACAAAGGTATTGTTGACATGATGCATGAATTACCAGAATTGGTTCAGTTGAAACATAAAGATAAAGAATCCAGTTATTATGATAGAATGAATAGCACCATGTCTCATAAAATCAAAAGCCATTGCACTAATTGTAACTAAAAATAAAGATAAAGATGCTTCATTTTTAGATTTTGGTTCTGGCTTGAGCCTAGACATCAAAGATTTTGTATCTGAACATGGTTATCAATATGAAGCTTTGGATTGCGATCCATATGTTCAATCTGAACTACACAAGGAAAAAATTGTTTGTTACAATATTATAGATGCTATTCCATCTGACAAACAATATGATATTGTGTACATGTCATCTGTTTTCCATGAACTTTTGGTTTACAAATCACACTTAGAAATCATTGATATTTTCAACCAAATTTATAAATTGTTGAAACCAAATGGTCATTTGATTATTCGCGATTGGGCAACTGAATCATACAGTTCCTATTGTAACGGTTTTTGTTACCATCAATCCTCAACACATTGATGAAATTTATACATGGTATCAAGCCATGTTAGAATCAGGTGTTTTGAAAAGACCACTCAATGTTATCATTGATAACCTATATCAACCATTTACATAAAATTGCTTAGATTCACTAACCAATGAATTGTTACCTGAAAACAATAGATATTCAAGGTCAATTTGATGATATCGTGAATCTAATGTATCATTGTGTCTGGGGTCTCAAGTCACTCCATCGAGAAAGTCAAGAAAATTATGTCATTTCACCAGACTCTCTTGGTATCTATATCACACGATTAGGTCGTTTTTGAATGTGTATCATCAAAAACAAATTATGATGAAAGTTATCTAAAAGTATCTGAATAAATACTTTCCAAAAATGTCTAAATTGATACACTCTACTAAACAAGTATTAGTGTTCAAAAATTAGATGTTAATTGCTAGTTTTTATGTAGTTCACTAAGACTTGTTAGAAAGGAATTTTTTGATGATGAAAGATAAAGATGATGTTCTTTACACTGGAAAAACTGTATCTGTTTAATGTTATCCCATTATGGAAAGTAACAAAGACTAAGCAAGAATGGGAACAAATTGCAGTAATGATGTCATCAAAAAAATAAAATTGTAATATTTAAGTTTGATGATGATGACAAGAACGTTTATTAACATCAATGTTTCAAAAAGTGTTTTCTGTCATTTTTATAGAAAAACCCTTGCAAAAGGGTTGTTTTTCTAGTAAAATAAGTTGTAGGATACAACTTATGTATTTGAGCAGGTTGCTCAAATATTCAACACCATTTTCGTTATTTTTATTAATAATTTATTATGAAATTTGAGAAAGGATTTCAATATATGTCAAAAACAACTAAAACTATCACTGGTCTCGTCTTGTAGGACTTGGCGTTGCTGCTGGTGGTTGCGGCACTTAGCAAATGACCAACAACCTAACACAAACGCTCAAGAACCAAAAAGCGAGCGAACCTAAAGCAAGTTCTCACTGTCAAAGACAATGGGTCAAGCTGCGCTAAAACTGCCGATCATGCAGCTAAAGATGCCGTCAAAGACCTGAAGAAATTTGCTCAAACGCAAGAAGCTGTCAAAGATGCAGAAAAAGCTGTCAAAGAAGCTGAGAAAGCAGAACAAGCTGCTGCAACTTACCATGAAAGAAAATGATTCACTTTGGACAATTTCACAAGCAACTGGTATCTCTGTAGATGAACTAGCGGCTCACAATGGTATTACAAATCCAAATATCATCCACGTTGGTGATACCATTCAAATCCCAACCCAAGCACCATCTGTACAAGCTGCTCAAACGGCATCTGCTAAAGCGCGTGAACGTCTTCAAAATGCACAACGTGCTCAAGAAGAAGCAAAAGCTGATCAAGCAAAACCTGCTGAGATTACTGAAACACCTGCTAAACCTGCCAAGGGATCTATTGGTAATGCTGTTGTTACTGAAACACCTGTTAAGCCTGTAGAAACGCCTGCTGAGCAACCAAAAGAGTCATCTGCTCCAACTACACCAGTTGAGTCAGAAAAGCCAGTAGAGAAGCCGTCAGAGCCCTCTAAGCCTGCCGAAACTCCTGCTCCTGCTCCTACTGAAACACCTAAACCAAGTGTAGAAGATTCTAACCACAAACCAGTGGTTCCAGAAACTCCATCTGCACCAGTTGAAACAACTGAAACTGTATCTACCAAAACTGTTGAACGGTACACACCATTTGACACAGAAACTGTTTATGACAATACTTTGCCATATGGTTCTCAAAATGAAGTACAACCTGGTATTGGTGGTAAAACAGTTGTGAAAATTACTGAACGTTTTGTTAATGGTGTATCACAAGGTCAAACAGAAGAAGTGGTTAGTGTAACACCTGTCCAAAACCGTGTGATCGTTGTAGGTACTTACCAAGCACCTGCTCCAACACCAACTACACCAGTTGAATCTACTACAACTCCTACTGGACCAATTGCTCCTACTGCACCAGTTGAAGAACCTGCTACACCTGCACCAACTGATGGTGACTCTAGCACCGTTGTGGAACAACCAGTACAACCTACTCAACCTACTCAGCCTGTTACACCAGTGCAGCCTACTGAGCCAGTTGCTCCAACCACACCAGTTGAGCCAACACTTCCAGTTATACCAGTGACACCAGATCAACCACAACCTGAAAAACCTGTTGATGCACCAGTTGAAGAAACCGTGACGACTCGTGTTCATGATGAAAATCGTGATGCAGTTGCTTACCAAGTTGAAACAACTGAAGATGCTGAACTTGAAGCAGGTAAGACTGTTGTAGACCAAGATGGTACAGATGGATACACTGTTTATACAGTAACTGAAACCCTTAAAAATGGTCAAGTTGTGGGTAGTCAAACAGCTGTTAAAGAAGTTGTAGCACCTGTTAACAAAAAGGTACGTGTTGGTACTAAGAAAGCCTATGTACCACAAACTATCAAGAAATCTGAAACCATTCGTGTTGATGAAAACGGTACGGTTCTAGGATCAATTGAAGGTTATGACTTCGTTGGTAAATCAGATGTATCAAAATCTGAAACTGCTGAAAATGGTGACACTATTATCACAACTACAACAACTGAAGTCTACAAGAAGCATGTTGAAAAACCTGTCACACCTACTCCTACACCTAGTGAATCAACTCTGACTGCTGCTTCTACTGATGAACTCAACACCATCAAGGATCAAGTTAAGGGTGGTTCTAACATCAGTGATGAGCAAGCAGCTGCTGTTACAGACCTTGACTTCAGTTACAACGTTTCTCAACAATTCCGTGAATTGATGAAGAATGATGAAGATATGCCACAATGGTTAGCTGATAGCAACAAGACTGCATACGATGTAGAAGTCAACAAAGATACAGTTCGTAATGTTGCATCACGTTCTGTTGAAGCGATTGCTAAGATGGCTCACGTTCGCCCTAACGGTGACAATGGTCATGAAAGTAATCTGGCTCAAGGTTCTATCTCAAACGCAGATATCAAGGCTGAAATGGCTAAATCTGGTAAGTCTGAGAAAGAAGCTCTGGCAACTCTCATTGCTCAATACCTCTATGAATCATGGGTTGTTGAAGAACGTCCTGCTGATGACTACGATGGTGAAACAGGTCACTACATGAATGCCTTTAATGGTGCTATCAACACATCCGTGTTCCTAGTGAAAACACCAAATGGCTACTTGTTCAGTGCAGCATCTGCATAACATCATGCAATATTCAAAAGGAAACAGATTAATCTGTTTCCTTTTATTTTTATTATATTAGTACAACGTGTACTAATATCTCATAAGTTAGTAAATAAATAATACTCATTTATTGATTTGTGAAATATTAGTCACATGGTTATAAGATTAGATTAGAAATGAGGACATTGAAATGACAAAAACTTACTACCAACCTGACTCTAACATTTGAATCTATTAGTACATGGTTGATTACAGATTTCAAAACAAATACTCAGTATGTTAATTTCAAGCCATTACTTCAAGAATTATTTGATCGATTATATTATACTGAATCCATGTCCTATTCCAGAACACAAAATACCAGTTTTATTTCAGATGATCATGTGAAATATGCTCTTAAAATGTGGAATGATGTCTTATTTCCAGAATTACAATCTGTTGATAATCTCAAAATGATTCACAAAGAAGATCCAAATAATCATTTACATCATTCATTCTATAGTATGGATTATCACAGAAACATTCCACTGACACCATTTATCCCACTTCAAAATAGTCGCCCCATTTGAACCATCATAAACAAAATAATAAGCAAACTACAGCTCAAATTCGATTACAGCAACTGTTGTATCAAATCTTATACACTATTTTCACATACAAGTTGAAAGGTGACAAAATTCCAGAAACCTATCAAGAAAAAGCTCACAAAGTATTTATCAAATATGTGTAAAAACATATCACATTAACAATATTGATCAATATAACAAATTGATTTATCTAGATAAATTGATTCAAAATCTAAAAGATACTTATAAACTCAACGATCTATATTAGGAGAAATTGATCATCATGAACAAAAAAATTCAAAATTTACATCAATATCTTAAAATGTTTGAAAACAAAGCTCAGCCATTGAAGCATTACTCAATCTTTTAATTTATTTAATCAAACGAGGTCTAGCCAGACCTCGTTACCATTTTTGCGGGTTTTTCTTTTATATTGTACCAATTTTGCCCAACATCCACTATGTTTTTCGATTAAACACTAGAAAGGAATTCCAAAATGTCAACAACTATTCTTTACCGTCAAGCAACCATGAAAGAATTAATTCAACTTTTTGAAACAAAGGTTGTTAAAAATAAAAATCTATCTCTATCCACAACTGTTCCTAAATCCACACCTACACGATTTATTTGTATTACCTTAGATTATACAATTCCATATTCAACAAATGTATCTGAATTAACAGAATATTCATTACATCAGGTTATTGATATTTCTTATGATAAAAATCAATTGGAAAAATTGGACTCAGTTGACCAAGACAACTTTTTAACCCAATTAAAAAGAATATGAAACTCAAACCATAGCACCTATTTCTGATCAATTTCCAGATTCAAAAAAATCAACGTTTTGTCATTAATAAACAAGCATCATGGTATGCAGCTTTGCGTAAAATGAAACAATTGCAAAATCGTTACAACATTCCACTATTTGCAGCAACTTATATCAGTAATTGTTCTTGTTGCGCTACACCACATGATTTCAATGAGGAAGCTTATTTAGATCCAACTAATAAGCCAAACAAATTTAGTGAACTTTCATCCTATGTTGTTTTTAGTAATTCTTGGAAACGCAGGTGGTGAGCTGAATTACTAGGTGAATTTGGTATGATTTATGATCAGGACTTTCGTGAAACAAACTTTAAAACACAATTCATTAAATATCGTACATCGGACATCATCACCATTGAAACACTTACTGATATTTTAGGGGAATTGGTAGCTTATTTAAATGACCTATCCCTTAAACAATATACTTTAGAAATTCCAAAAATAAATACGAAAACATTTATTATTGATAAAGAAAAATAAGAGCCTTATTATAAGACTCTACCACCATCTAGTCCACTTGTCTCAAAAGTAGTCTTGTAATTCTTTTGGCGCTTCATTAATGGCTTTTTGCTCAAGATATTTACCACGAACAATTAAGCGTTTGGTAGCTTCTAAATCCGTACAGGTGACAAGTGTAATCCATTTCTCACCCTCTGTTTCAGGATCATTGGTTACATACCCATCATCAGGTGTTACTTCAAAGACATCTGTTGTTTCATAAGTGTAAATGTACTTATCATCACGTAGATAAATCTTTTGACCCACTTTAGAACGATGTAGTGGTGTGAACAATAGTTTCTGAGAACCATATCCCTCAAAGATAGAGTGACTAGCCAAGGTATAGTTTCCTGTACCCATGACTTGATTATCTTTCATGGTACCTGCACCAACTGATAGATTCTCATTTGCTAAACCTTTAAAAATTGGTAAATTCATACCAATATCTGGAATAGCACTATTACCAATCACTGGAAGATTTGTGTAATTGTGACCAACCATATCTGCAGATGTCAAACCCTTTACATTATTAGGATTGAAATCACCCTCAACATCTTGGTTTGTATGAATCATTCGTGATGTAGGATGGTCATAACTACGAGTATAAAATTGAGATACAAAATTTGCCACAGATTGATGAAAGACTAGCCCTAGACCAATTGTCATCAATAAGAAAACAAGAAGTCCAAATAAGAATCGTTTCCATTTGGATCTTGGTTTAGAAGATGAATGATACTTTTGAGAACGAGATAAGTTCTCAGTATCTTTATTCATTTGTGTCATGTGATTCACCACTTTCGTTTTCATCACTAGCAGCTGTTCGTTTTAGTTTAAATGGAACAACATTACTCTGAGATTTCAAATCGTCTTCATTTACATCATGAACTTTTGAAAAACGTAAGGCGTGTAGATGATTAGGATCATCTGACTTTTGAGGTTTAGATTCCCCATTAATCTTTGGCAATTTGTCCAAATTTTGATAAACTGTATCAATGGTATCCATCATGTCATTCAGATACACTTCTTTAACAGGAATCAAATCTTCATCCGGTTGTAGTTCAATAGATTTACTGGTTGTGACAAAACCTAGTGAAAAGTTCTCCGTATAAACTGTTTTAATGCGAGCCACTTTCACATTAACATCGGTATAAGGTTTATTCAAACCTAATACCCAATGATCATAACGCACAGTATAAGATTCAACACTAAAGGCTTCATCTTCATCCGCATTGAATCGATTTAACAAGAGAGCATTTACACCAAAATTTGTAACCATATAGATAACAGTTGAAATAGTAACCAATACAACTAAATCTAAATAACTATATGTTTTTAAGTTTATCAACTGAAATAATATTAGCCATCGACACCAATAAGTCAATAAACAATAAAATATTTTGTCGCACTTCTGAACCAAAATTATCACGTTTCTACAAAAACATAAATATTTTAACCATAACTGCATATCACAAATGTAAATAACAAAAGTGTATAAAATTGATGTAGTGATTTAGCTAATTCAGGATTATGATCCATTACTGAACGAACAACAAACATAGTTGTCAACATAGGAATACAGTATTTAAATACGTAACTGATAATCAGTAAGATACTATGTAACAATCTCGACTCAATCCATTTACCAATGGAGTGTTTTTCATTCAGTATTTTTTTGTGTTTTCATCAACCGTTTGTTTATAAGATTCTTTTAATTTCTTAAACATAATTTTAACCTTCTTATATGTTCATTCAAGCCGAAATCTCAACATCATTGATCAGGTCATAGACCTTGTTGAAATTTTTTCCATTTTAATTGGATATAGCTCATTGTCAATACCTCGTATTACAATTTCGCCTGGATACAAGTGTTCAACTCCCTCAAGAGTTTGGACTAAGATAGATCCGCGTTTTTAAAACATCTTCTATTAGTTCATATCGTTGTAAATCTTCCAAAGTGCTTTTGGTGTGATAACCCATGAATCGCAATACATTTAAAATGGACTTGGGTTCTAATTCATTAAAAATCATACCCCTCGATTTCATAAGACCTTTTCTTGTAAATATGACCACTAACCTTAACATAGGTTTTTAGGAAAAATATTATGGTCAATTGCCCAATAACATTGGTCTGTATTCGCTTCATATATAACTCTAATCGCCACGTTTTTAGAGCAATATCTCCACGCTCCTTTTGAATATAAATGGTACCTGTTTTCGTCATCATAACGAACAGGCTCATTTTTATTTTCAGAAAAGCATTTTGATAAATTCATCTAAAACAATGGAATGATTGTATCGAACTGCCCAAACCTCAATAGGTTTACGACGTGCTTTAATAAATGTCATTTTATCACCTTATCATTTGTTTATTTATTCTTAGTCATTCGATGATGAATGTAAATAGCAATCAAAGATCCACAGCCAATGGTTAGTAATGTTAGAATAACAATGGTTTCCTTACCCATTGAGAAGCTGAAATCTTCTACACCTGAATCATCTACAACTTTAGATTTGTATTTAAACTCACCCTTAATCAACAACCGATGTGTATTGATTCCATAAGGAGTACAAGTGACTAAAGTTACTTCTGATTTATCTGTTATCTGATTTGGCACTGTGCATAATGTTCCGTTTCTTCAGGAGTTAAGACTTCTGTATCACGAACATTATACTTGTAATAATAATCACCAATTCGGACTACAAACTCATCACCTTTTTTCAATTCGTCTAATCGTGTGAACAACATATCTGCTCCTGGCACACCATTGTGACCAGTTAGAACACTCTTAGAACCTGTTGTGTCAAGTGGAAAAGCTGTATCTTCCACATGTCCTACACCTTGCATCAATACCTCATCAGACGTTCCATGATAGATAGGTAATTTCAGTCCAATTTTCTTCACCATGAGAACACCAATAATACCATTGTTCTTAGGAAAAATAGATGAGTATTCTTTCAAACTATTAGTCGCTTGAACAGTTGATTGACCGTTATACAAGGATACAATTTGGTCATTATAGGTAGATGCTTTTTTAATTTGTTCGTCTGTATAAGAAACATCTTTGAAACAGTCTTCTCATATGTTCCAATTGCTCTCGATTGTGACATTTTGCATAAATCCCAAAAGCGAAAACACTCACCAATAAGAGGACACCCAGAACCATTAGAATTAATGGTAACTTTTGAGATAGTTTCTTTTTCTTAGACTCTTGTTTCGTTCGACTTGAACGCCTACGTTTTTGGGGCATACATGAATGATCTCCTCACTAATTTTACTAATCAAGATACCTCATTATATCAAAAAATACACCAATACTTCAACCTAAGTGAAAAGGTTTTTCCTTTGATTTTACGCACTTAGTTATATGAGTATTGTTATTAAAAATTTTAACTAAATACAAAAAGAATTCCATGACTTCTATAAGTCATGGATAAATTTTTGAGATTTATTTTGTAAAATGTCTTTACAAAATGTTCATTTCATGATATAATCAGTGTATAGTAAAAATATAATTGAGGTTAAAGCAATGTATCGTAAAACACAACACTCAGTATATAATATCACTTTACATTTGGTTTTAGTCGTTAAGTACCGACGGAATGTGATTGATGATGTTATATCTGAAAGAATTAAAGACATTTTTGAATCCATTGGTTCAACACATGGCGTTGATATACTTGAGTGGAATCATGATAAAGATCATGTTCATACTATTTTATCGATTAGTCCATCCACTAATCTAAATAAGTACATCAATGCTGCCAAAGCAGCTAGTTCTCGTTTACTCAAAAAAGAGTTTCCAGCGATTAAGCTAAAATTATATAAGGATGTTTTCTGGACAAGAGGGTTTTATGTTAGTTCCACTGGTTCAATGCAAATCGATGTTGTAAAAAATTATATTTCAAATCAAGGTGAAAAACAATGTTAACTGCTGTTAAATATCGAATTTATCCTAACCAACAACAAAGGATATTAATCAACAAAACAATTGGTTGTTCACGATTGCTGTATAATCTGATGTTGCATGATTTTTATAGTAACAATTTAATCAAAACACTCGCTAAATATAAAAATGAGTACCCATTTTTAAAAGAAGTGGATTCTTTAGCTTTGAAGGAACAGTCAAATGGATTTGAAATACATGTTTCGTCATTATAAAAACAACAAGGAACATTTTGTAAACCGCGATTCAAAAAGAAATCATACTAAACTTAGCTATAAAACGAATAACCAAAAAGGTACAGTTCGTATTGAAAAATGGTAAAATTAATTTTACCTAAATTTAAAAGCAGGTGTTAAGATTGTTTTACATAGACAAGTAAATGGTACAATCAAATCTGTTACGATTGAAAAGTACCTAGTGGTTATTATACAGCTTCTGTTTTATATAACATTCCAGACCAAGAAGAAAAACCGTTGTTATCAAAGGAAAAGGTTGTTGACTAGATCTAGGTTTAACTCATTTAGCTATTACATCTGATCATAAAAAATATACAAATCCAAAACATTTCCATAAATTACAATCAAAGTTACGTAAAGAACAAAAACGTTAAACAGACGTTTAAAACAAAATGTTGCAAAAACGTGTATATGATAAAAATGGTAAACTTATCAACACAATTTATAAAAAGCCCTTAAAAAGATTGTAAAAATTATCAAAAACAGAAGCAAAAAGTTGCCAAAGTTCATGATAAAATCAAACACCAACGGTTAGATTATTTACATAAAGTTTCACACGATATTGTCAAAAACCACGACTATATCGTGCTAGAAACGTTAAAAATCAAAAACTTAATGAAAAACCGTAAACTATCTAAATCTATAGCTGATGTAGGATGGTCTATCTTTATCAACATGTTACGATATAAATCAGAACGATTTGGTAAAGCAATGGTTCAGATTGATCAATGGTTTCCATCTAGCCAAATATGTTCACACTGTAATCATCAAGATGGTAAAAAAGCTTTATCGATTCGTGAATGGACCTGTACCAACTGTCATGTTAAACATGATCGAGACATCAATGCTGCCATAAACATTAAAAACAAAGGTTTAGAATTGATTTTGTAACACCTATACAACAATAACCGTGGGAACCACGGAGTTAGCTTGGTAAATAAGTGAGGCTCTGATTGTAAGACAAACCTACAATGAAACCACACACTCTTCCCAAGAAGCCATGACCTCTATGTGTTAACATAGGTCGTGGTAGTTCACTAATATTACTTGTAAATCGGATAAAATGACTGATAAAAATCAATCATTATATATTTCAAATGCACTTCTTGATAATATAATTTTGAAAACACCATTACTATTGAAGATACTGAAATTGAAGTAAATGAAGAAAATTTATCAACTTTTTGATAATGTTCATTTGACAAATGTTTTGTAATAGCTCCATCAACAAGAGTGGATATTACAAATTCTGAAATTATGGACGACGTACCAATTTGAAAGAATCAGCCAGTCATCACAATCAATGAGGGTGTATGACTACAAACGTTTCTACACCAACAATTACTCAAGAAATTGAACAACATACTGTCTCAACAAATGATCAAATCATTGAGTTAGATATGTAATATGAAACCTGCTTGATGCAGGGTTTTATCTATTACCAAACACTGTCTCAAACTCACCCACTCTAGTTCTAGTAGACACCAATCCTATATGTTATAATAGATATGTATTATAAAAATATTGAAAGGTAATACTCAATACTATGACTAAACAAAATGTTACAATACTTACAGTTCAAGACGTTAATGGTAAAAGACCAGATGAACATTATCTTAAGTCTTTAGAAGATATTTCATACAAAGGTAAAACATTTGTAAAAGCAGGTAGACTTGGTGCACGTATTTATTTTTCTAGAAAATGCTAAACGATTAGGTATCACACCTGAAAACTTAAATCTTCAATTTGAAAATTCATGGGCGGATCATAATTCAAACGCACTTATGTAGATAGTACAAATACTATTTCTTAGATAACTCTTTATTAATTGATTCATCTATTAATGATGTCAACCTAAAAATACCAAATTGCGTGATACACGTCTTCAATATTTACCAAATCCAGAACCAACAAATTTACAAAAACACCAACCTTTGAAAAACTTGTATATGGATGACTCAACCATAACTATATCAAACACACCTGATTTGCAATCTGACCAAGTAGTGTTTAAAGACATTGAAACATCTAGCGCATCTATCCATATCCATGACCAATTAGAAAACGCACAGATTCACATTAAAAAGTTTAAATGCTGATGATAGTTACTTAGACTTAGCCACAAACAAAGTTGAGATTGAATACTCTACCATGAATGATAGCAATTTCACCATTGGTCAATCTGATAAATTTTATATGGTTGATACAGATATTCAGAAACATTTCTTGTAGATCCGATTCCACTCAAAAGATAAATCTAATGTTATTTCATTTATCTAACGCAGCTATTGGTAATTTACAACTCCACAATAATGTTGAAATTGATCACTCTACTATTATAGCATCTAATAAATTTCCATCTATTATTGACAATGTTGACCTAAAGAATATTGATATCAAAGCACCCTAATACAAAAAGTAGATATTATCAATACAAAAATTAGTTGAAGAATCACCTATGAACTAAACACCAATAAGCAATTTTCAACTCATATTGAACAAACACCTTATCAACCCATCATCATCAAAGATGGTGTCATGTTTACCTCTAGTCCATCTAGTCCAACTGTTGAAAAAGAAGTAGAAACCCATACCGTTCCTACAAATGAAGAAATTGTTGAATTAGATATGTAATCAAAACGAAAACAAAAAAGAAAACCTGCCATCAAGCAGGTTTTCATTATTACGTATCACAGTCCAAAATCAGGTTCAGATTTGCTAGGTGTAGACGGTTTAGGTGAATCCTGTAATCGTCCTTGCATTTCTTGAATAGGCTCATATTGAGACAGTAAATGCGCGTGATTTTGACGTGTTTCATATTCATTAGTATAAGTTGCCTGTTTAGTCACTTGACCATTATCATAAATCAGACGACCCATAGGCTCCTTATCTTCTTTGAATATATCGTGTTTCAAATCAGAAACATCTGTATCAAAACTGATAATTTTAGCCAAGGACTTGGTTTGATCAACTGTTCGCATCACATCTACATCTTGCATATTAGCATTATGTAGCTCCAATTTATTGATATTTAATACAGTAACATTATCTCAAATAAGTCACATCTTCAAATTCACCATTGTAAATCAAAGTATTATTGATGAATACAGGATAATTTGTTTTATCTGGATCTTTCTGTTAATACTTTTACAATTTTACTAACTTAGAATTTTAAATTCAACCCTTGGTTTCAGGATCAAAAATTTTAAGTCAGAACGAATTTCTGAATCTGTTAGAGCAAAGCTTTTCAACTTCAGCTGTAATAGGTACATATAGGGTACTATTCTTCAAATGAATACCATTTTTATCAGTAGTATTAAAATCATTGAAGAATTTTTACCACACGTTCTTTACATAATCATTGTAAGAATCACCAACTTGTAAATTTTTCAAATTCTGCTGCAGTTGGAATTTTTAGACTCAGTTGTGCACGTTTAACCGTGTTATCCACTTTACTACGATCCAACTCCATCCATATCATATCGCACAAATGAAACCGTGCCACCAGTCAAGGTTTCTGGTAAAATATCTTCAATTGATTCATGTTCTAAATCTTTTAAAACCATATTGCAAAGTGAAATTATTTCGTGATGAATCCGCATCAAAACCAGAATGTTGAAATAAATATGTCATTGTTATACCTCAATTTCATAATTTTATTAAGTATGTTTACATTATATCAAAAACCTTTGATAAATATACTCAATGGAATTATAACTCCACACACTGTTCATGATAGAATCATCCATATCATCTATCTCAAACACCTTATGATATAATAGAACCACAAATTAATTTATAATGTAAATGAGGTATATTATGTCCAAATTCGACTTAGATGCTTATAAAGAGCAAAAACCCATCCCAAGTAGCAGTTGTAGAATTAGCTGTTATTGAACAAAAGACCACAATGGTCACAGGCTCCCAGATGCTCATATTGTGGCAGAAGATGTTGTAGACCACAAAGGTAACATCATCGCCAAAAAGGGGCAGATGGTTCAACACATTAACACTGCAACAAATTACGAAGCTGATGGTCAAGAAATGTTAGTCAATGCCTATGATGAATACAATGCTAAAATGCTGCCTGGCGAAGTAAATGATTACTTTTTAAATCATGGTGGGTTTAGAAACATTAAATTGAATCAAGATCCAGAACAAATTCATCCACAAATGATTCCTGACAAAGATTTAACAGGTACACTGGAGTTCAGCAATGCTCAATATGATTTAACCATTAAACGTAGTAATCAATATCGAATTATTGCTCTTGAAGATATTCGTAGTCAAAATGATTATGGTGGTGATGGACCCATTCTAGCTAAAAAAGGAGATATGGGGGCTGAAATCTTCTGTAAAGATGAAATTGCAGCAGGTATAACTGTTCAAGACCTTTCTGAAGACCTATACATGCATCATTCATGGATCAACCCTCAATCATCTATTGAAGTTGACAATGCGCTTCCAACACTTATCAATTCAACTGTTAAAACTACCAATATCAAACATCCTGCTGAAATTTCAAATGTAACACTCATCAATTCAGAAATCCTCAATTCGAAAGTATTAGATGTAGATAGTTTAAATGAACTGTTAGTTATTGAAAATAGTAATCTATCTAATTGTGAAATTGAACTAGAAAACATTAATGAACCAACAATTGTAAAATCAGAAATTGCTAAATCATCTATTAGTGTTAAAAATCAATCACCTGAAAAAGACTCTACTCTTAACATCGATTTCGCTAATATCAAAGATTCTAATATTCATACTAAAAAAATAATGGTGTAAACATCAACATTGATCATCCAACTGCTTTTAGTAAATGTTACATTAAATTCATCAAATGCCAACATTAAGAATACTTATTTAAGAAATACCGTTTTAAAAAGATACAGTTGATCTAGATGCTGTAAATATTGATGGGTCAGATGAAAATAAACCTGCCATAATTGAAAAATTCTAAACTAAGTCATATAGATATCTATACAAATAAAACAAACCTAATTTTTCACAAATACAGAATTAGACAATGAACCAAATCTCTTTGAAGAAAAATGATTTTCAATACTATTATCTATGATACTATTCATGATCATCAATTGGAAAATCATGATTATACTATCAATATTAACTCTGGTGAAATGACTCATGGATATGATAAAGAATTAACAGTTACTACACCAACGGTTCAAAAAGAACAAACTAAAGAAGTATCTGGACCAGATTTCTAAATCAAATTAAAAATAAAAAGACTGTTGAAACAACAGTCTTTTCTTTTATCTAAATGCTTACTCAGCATCTTTCATTTGGCGTTTGTGACGATATGTCAACACTGCACCAATACTGATCAAAGCCACCCCTAATGCAATTGTTACAGGCATACCATAGGCACCAGTATTAGGTAGTTTCTTTTGAACTTCATTCACAACCTTAAGGTCTACAGAACCCTCATCCACATTAGTTTGCAATTCAGAATGACCTGTCTTGAAGACTTCATTCAAGAACTCTTTGATGTCACCAGTTGCAGTTAGTGATTTAAGAGCCTTATCTGTAGCCCCATCACCTTTAACATAGGTGTTTCGTTCATCATTCATCGTAGCTTTGATGTCAACCTTGATAGGGTCTTTCAACTCACGATAACCTTTAGGAGCCTTGGTTTCTTTCAGGTAATATGTACCAGAATCAAGACCTGCAATGACAAAGTTACCATTCTTATCAGACTTAATTGTTTCAGTATTAGCAGGAGCATCACCACCAGTGTGGTCTTTTCCACCAAGTGAGTCACGATTGACTACTACATAACCATCTGTTCCAGGAACTTTCTTCAAGTAGATTTCATTTTGAAGTTGTTCATCTGAATACAGTTTGAACTCAGCATCTTCCAAAGCAAAGTTATTTGAATTAACTTTCAAAACCATTCAATTTGTAACTAAATGCTACAACGGTATCCCAAGGAGTCTTACCTTTTTGTTCCTTGTTATCAGGATTGTTAGAGTAAACCAAACGAACATCGTTTTCATATCCTGGGCGACCAAGGTCTTGAACAGCTTTATCATTCAATATTGCTTCATATTCAACTTTCAGTTGAAGTCCGCTGTAGTCATTCTCTTTGCTCTTAGCATCGATTTTATCGAACTCACGGTCAATGATAGCCTTGATGTCTACAACTTCTGCTACAAAGGTCGTATCACCCTCTGGGGCAATTGTAACACCAGTTGCTTCCTTAGAAACATTTTCGCCATAAGTTTGAAGATTAAATTCACTGTCTTTCAAACTGTAAGATTTTTCACCATTTGTAATGGTTAACTTAACCTTAGATTTATCAGCATTGAAAGTCAAAGCTTGATCCATCTTATCTTGAACAGCCATGTAGTAACTTTCATAACCATTCATATTTGGAATAGAAACAGTATTTTGGTAAGGAACTGTTTGACCAATTTCATAGTCAGCCATATCATTCCAACCATTGTTCTTCACGGCATCACGATTATCGTCTTCTTGAATTTTCTTCACGATAGTAGGATAATCAGACTTCAGTTTAATAGTGAAATGGTTATTCACTGTATTCACCAACACCAATGAAGATGCAAAGTGGATACCATCTGATTCAGCACTATGATTTTCAGGTGTTTTAGCATTCTTAGTCTTTTGACCATTTGATACAGCATCACCAGTTGAAATTTCATCAACAAGGTAGTAACCATGTGACAAACCATTAACCGTCACTTCATTAGTCGTGCTAGGTGATTCCACCTCAACAATATCTCCTGCAATCTTCGCCTTACGGATAGCTGCTTTCACATCTTCCACAAAGTAACGGAATGCAGAATAGGATGTTTCAGCCTTTTGTTCAGTTTGAGCACCTGCTACTTTGTTTGTATTCAATGACTGAATATAATCAATTGCCATGTACTCAGAAACGTCACTGGCTTTAACAGTTTTGTTATCACGTTTGCTCAATTTAGCAGCAACTACTTCTTTAATCACGCTTTCGTATTTTGGATTAAAGGTGTAGTTCACAGATTCATTTTTAGCAGCATTTTCAACGTTGAAGATTTTGAAGAATTCGAACTTCTTATTCTTGATTGATTGGGCAACATTAGCACCTTGGATAGTAATAGAACCATCTTTCACACCAGATCCATCTGCCTGATTCAAAGTTACTTCACCATTGACAGCCTTTTGAGACGTTTCAGCAGCGAAAACAGTTGAAGCATTCATTGCAAATGGTGCAATAGTTCCTGCAAGTAAACTTGCGACAGCAGCTTTATTAATAACAGATTTTGAATTTTTCATCTTTACCTCTTTTAATTTAATGAATAAGGGTCAAGGGGTCATTATATGACCCACCATTCCCAAATAGATGTATCTTAGGCTTCATTCTTAGTTTTCTTAGAATGAACATAGACACCAACACCTGACAGAATCAGAACTGTTGCTAGTCCACCAAGTGCTAGAGCAAGTGGAGAACCAGTAGCAGGAAGTTTCTTCCAAGTGTGATTCACATAATCAAATTCGATGTTCATGACACCATCTTGAACAGTGAAATCAATACCATCTTGATTTGTTCCTGCTTGAGCCAATTTCTTCGTTTCACTTGTTGTTGAAGTAGGATTACTTGCGTTATAAGTGTCAGTAGAAATCATCTTATAGCTAATAGCATAAGAGTTTTTCACAGGAATAGCTTCTGGTCTAAATTCAACTTTCATACGATTGCTTGGTAACTTGTAACCTTTAGGAGCTTTTGTTTCTTCTAAGGTATAAGTATCACCAATAACCAATCCGTCAAAGGAAATTTGACCATTTTCATCAGATGTTTTAACAATTTGTTCACCTGTCTCTTTACGAGTCAATGTGAACTCAGCACCTGCCAGTTTTTCACCATTTTCATTGGTCTTAAACAATTTAATATTGGTACGGTTTGGCACGTTGTCCATCGTTGAGTCAATCGTTCCCTCAACACCACCACGTCCAACACGATTGGCAGCCCATGCAACAGAATAGTTACCATTATCATCTGTTTCAACAGATTGTGATTGAGAAGTAATGGTATTGTCATCATTGACATGGAAACTAATAATTTGTTTATTGATTTGATATCCAGTTGGTGCAGACACTTCACGAAGTGTATAATCACCCTCAATCAGACCCTTAAAGGTTACAAGACCTTTATCATCTGTTGTTAAGCGTTCTTTATGACCATTTGGATAAGATAATTCAAATACAACACCTGGAATCTTCAAGGCTTCATCAGTTTGCCATTCAGCTTCAACCTTTTGACGTTTGAAGACAGACAACTCTAGGTTATCTTCTTTGAATGTTGCATCATCATATTCCCAAGTGAAATCAGCACCAGAACCAACTTTAAGTGCAAAGTCTTTAGAACGTTTGGACTCAGTTGGTAACAAATAGCCATCAGGAGCTTTTGTTTCAGTTACACGATATTCAAAGGCAGGGAATTGACCTGATTTCTTATATTCATCAAACAGTCTAGTTGGAACATTTCCTCGAACATAAGCTGATTGATCACGAACATCAAATTCACCATTTGCATTCGTTTTATAAGTTGCGGTATAAAGTTCACGGTTCTTAGATAAGTTACCAGATGTGTAGAACTTCACCTCAAATTCAGCATTTGCCAAAGTAGCTTGACCTTGAGCAACAGCTTTATTGGTTTGAGCATCTACTTTCTTCACTTTCAATGAACCATGGTTAGGAGCAACAGGCAATTCTTTAGAATTAGCAGCTACACCATTGTTACCCAAGTCATATTCAACAGTTGGATAACCAGTTGGAGTTGCATCGTTTTCCACGTTTGCACGACGTGTGCCACCTGACGTACCATCTACCTTATAGACTGTCTTGTCTAATTTGTATTGGTTTCGTCGTCCTGCACCTGTTTGCACCGTTGGAACTTTTGTTTCTTTGATGTAATAAACACCACGATATAAGTTTTCAAAGGTACCATATCCATCTTGACCAATGACTGCTACGACATTCTTACCATTCTTTTGAACTGGTCGAGTTGCAGCTTCATCATAGTAAAGAGTATATTCAGCACCTGCTACCAAGAACTGATTAGAAATATCACCAAGATAGGTTAAATCAGAAGTCTTTTGAATCTTGAAGTTAATCAATTCAGGAGTGTTTTTCAACTCAGCTTGCATTGGGTTGGATTCAGTATTTGCATTCGTTACTGTTACAGTTTGGAAGAATTGACCTGTACTAGTCCATTTACCATTACTGAAACCACGACCTGCTACTGGTGTTTGGCCATCAGACTTGATTGGTTGACCATTTGCATCTAATTCAAAGAGATAATAGACACCTGGTTTTACTTTCAATTTTTGAGACCAACCATTTGAACCAATGGTTAAAGTACCTGCTTGATCAGTCGCTTCAACGTTTCGATAGACACCAATCTTGACACCATCTACATTGAAGTTACCATGTTCATGTTCTTGGTCAGCATTTAAACCTGAAATGACTTTGTGAACTTCCAAGTAACCAATTGCACGTTTAATTTGTGCACTGGAACCTGCTGTTACACGTTGAGCACCATTACGAGATTCGTATAAGGTCGCTCCACCAGTGTATTCCACCAAGCCACGATTCATAGCTGCTGATAAAACATTAAAGACTTCATGAAGTCGAGTAATAGTACCAAGGTCAGTTGTATCATCATCACGACGAAGAACAGCGTTGATTTGGTCAGCTTTAGCCTGAGACATAGCTTCACGAGTACCATTCCAAGGTTTCACATAGTTAGGGTGTCCACCCACACCTGGTCGGTCAATTGGATAAGGGTTACCAGTATATCCTGAAGCTAAAGTTCCAGAGAACTGCCAGTAAATCATTTGGATAGAAAGATAACGAGATTGATCATCTTGAGAACGGAACCAACGAAGCCAATCCGCAATACGAGCACGATCTGATTCATTGATAATCCCCTCATTTTTGAAATCATCCAACCATTCAATTGGCATTTCAAGAGCAGCATATGGTAAGAAAGCCATAGAATTAGCTTCTTCTACACTAGGTGTGTCATTTCGCAACACCGCTCCACCAAAGGTAGCTTGGCGACGAATCCGAACCGAAGTCCGTTCACGAATCACATCTTTAGACGCATAGTAAGAATTATCCTGATATTTAGCTTCTGTGAATGGTTCAATACACCATACCCAACGACCATTAATAGACATAGGTCCTGCAGTATCTGTCACAGTTGTTTGAAAACCTGGATTTTTGGCTTCATACATCATATGTGTTGGCCAAGTTAAATTATCAGCTTGAGCAGTAATCAAGGACTGACCCAACACCGCTCCTGCTAGTAAACCCACAGGTACTAAACCTGCTGTAAGTTTACCTAATGACGTAGTTTTACTGTTTGTCATTGTAGTCCTTTCTATTTTTGTAATCCTGTATCAACATCTACTTCAATATTTGTTGAAGTATCTTTTGAATTCTTAGTAACATCATTGACTTGATCAACAGCTGCATTTGCTTGTTCATCAACTGATTTTACAACTTGATCGTAGTTATCTGGCTTTTTCAATTCACGAGTAATGGTTAAATCACCCTCATCAGTCAATGTATAAGCAGGTTCAACATTGGATTGTTTGTAAAGTTCAGTCAACAATTTGAAGCCACTTTCAGGTGTTGACACAGTATTGTCAGTCGTTGTGTAAGTTTGATTAGATGTTGCATATTGATACAAGTAGTAAGCATAACCATCAAGTGTTGCTTGATCTAATACACTGCCATTTTTCTTAGCTTCATTCATCTTATCAAAAATGTCGCTTGTAATGGCAATACCTGTAACAGTTTGCTTCACCTTAGCATTTTGTGTATCAACTTTAGATTGATTTTCATCAGCAGCACGTGCAGGTTCAGCCTTATAACCAGTTTGGCTCATCATGGCAAAAACCTAGACCCATTGCTGAAATCAATACAACTGATCCAACAGCTTTCTTAACAACAGACTTTGATAAAGTATTCTTTAATGTCATTGTTATCGTAAAATCCTTTCTATTATTAACTAATTGAGAATTGAACATGAAAATATAGTAACTAAATCTATATAACAGGTTTCATCAGTTAATTTTAGCATAATTTAAGTTTAGCATATTTTACCACAATGTCAACCATTAAAACCTATGATTTATTGGATATTTTCAAATATCGAATATTCAGAAAAAAATAAAACAGTTTTCTCATAAAAACATGACAATCCTCATTATATATAGTATAATGTCGATAGGTATTCTATCAATACTATAGTGTATATAATGTACACGGTGTATGAAAAATAATGTTCACAACACCACTTTTATATTTATAATCATTTATTAGATTGGAGATTTCTGAACCTTAAAGTGAATTCAGAAAAAAATTTTTACAAGAAGCAACTGCATTACGAAAAAGAATCAAGTGCTCTTAAAAATGGCTATTAATGCCGTGAATCATCAAGTAGATGATCTCTGTAAGTTTATTGAAATGTTATAATTATTAGAAAGATAAAGGAGAACCCATATATGCCTGAAATGAATTACAAAGAATTATTCAAAAATCATACAGCTACTATTGAAAAAGTGTGGACTATTGACACGAATTACTTTTCAAAAACTAAATAGTAATCTTCATAAAATTACTTTATACTTTTTATGGAAGATCAATCAACCTTAGTTGTAACTGGTGATTGTAAACCATTGATAGCAACTAATGTAAGTAATTTTTGGAAAACCAGAAACCTTATATAATAGTTTATTCAATAATAACTATAGTCCAAAAAGGTGATATTGGTTATTTCATTAGTAAAATCACTGCTTTCAGTTCAGAAATTTATACATATGAGTATAGTGAAGTGCGAGCATTTTTAGCAAATCTCATTGGTGAACACATGGTTAGTAGAGACTATCCATTTGGTGCACCAGATTATCTAGGTAGGATGATGGACTATTTTGATGAAGATCAACCCTATGCAGGAATTGGTCACAGTCTTCCTATTTTTACTAGATCCTTATTTTCATGAGCTAGTTCAAGAAAATCTAGGTGCGATTCCTGCTCACATAGATGGTTCTATTGAAATGGTTGTCTATGGCTTTAAGTTAGCCTATGAGCAATTGTTCATGTCAAAAGATGAATAACCATTCATTTTCAAAACAAATAAAAATAGAAGTGTTTTAAACACTTCTATTTTTGTTTATCGCATAAACAAATGTTTCTGTGGACCCTCATATTCTGCATCAGAAAAATACAAGGATGCAATTTGTAATAGTTGGGAAGAAGATAGCTAAAATTGCAAAACCTGTTGACTTCCCCAAATGATTTTACAAAACTATACCGTTGATAAATACCATAAATATCTTGTAAAACCAGATTCAAAAACCAAAACCACTTTGTGCTTCTTCACCAAAAAGCCAACTGTGCAGAGTGAAACCACCATAAAAATGGCACAAATGCTTTTCCACGATTCAACGCCTGCTCGTTTGAATAAAATTGATACGAGTAGTGTGTTGATCAACACATAAATAAGAATAAAACTGTAAAATGCGATACTAAAATTAAGTTCATTATCCACGAACATATCCTACTTTCTTTCATAATAATACAAATGTTATTATATCACAATCATCACTATTTTACAAGTTCACTTATTAGAAATTACTAACTAATATTAAAATTTTGAAAGGACATCATATTATGTCAACTACAACTACCAACCTTGATTCAACATTCCAAAACCTTATGACACTTGAAAATCAAATTCGAGATTTAAAAGAAACCTATGACGAAGAACTATCTACTATTTGTGAAGCACTTCTCAAAGACTTCCCTGAAATGATTGAGGACGCTTATCCATATGATTCTGAACCATTCGCTATTGAATTGGAACTTGTCAATAAGTCTTATACAAAAGTCATTCATGACATTCCTGATAACTACATTGACTTGGTGAAAAAGGTTTATGAAGAAGTAAACTGGTAATTGCTTACTCAACACCACTTCACAATAATTCTATACTAAAAATAAGGAGACCATATATGCTTACATCAAAAGGTTCTATTTATTTAACACCTATGAATGGCGAAATGTACCAAACTGTACAAGACTTGACCAATAGTGCCATTATGGAACGTCAATTAGAACGTGATAGAAAACAACAGATCGACCCATCTGACTCAAATCTATCCACTCTATCCGTCCTACCCATTTATGATAAACCTTTGGTTGATATTATTAAGGAACAGGATCAAAATGGATTAATCAAGTATGTTGGGTCAGTATTAGACAAATTGTTTCCACATCCGTCTCTCAGAGAACATATTTTTGAGAATGAAGCCTTTGAGCATGTTTTTATGATGGTTGATAGACCTGAGTTACCATTTGAATATTCCAATGGTTTTAGACCATTTAATGAAGATGGTTATATTATGGAATGGACTGTTGAATCTGTCAAAGATGAACCCATGACGATCAAAATTTCTTGGGATACTCAAGCTGACTATTTAGAACACTCAATCTTCACCATTGGTAGTTTTGAAGACTTTGCTAAATTGTTGTTCTATGTAGCAAACGAATCACCATACTTTGAAACCTTTATTCTAGATACAGAACGTAGTTTTGTAGATGATTCCAAGGCAGGTCATCTGCAATACTTAGATTATCATTTCGTCGCAGATAAATCGAGACTCCAAGAATTGATGAAAAACACAACACCGTTTTCAAAGTCTCATCAAAGTGGAGATTTGATTCGTCTCGACGACGAGGATCAACTTGATTATTTATCCAATTATGATGGTATTGGATATCTTTGTAAAGAAGATGATGACCATACCATTCATGTATCTACCATTGTTCCAGATATGAATTATGAATTACCAAAAATCTATGCTGATTATTTCACCCACATCTTATGGTACAATCGTTAATAACTAGAAAGGATTTAGTACACCATGACAACACCCAAACTTGTTACTATTGATACGGAATTAAATACCGAATACAATATTAAAGAATATCAACGTGCTGCAGCTTCATTCAAACGACATGCAGATTATGCACATGACGCTGAAATATTTCTAGAATTAGCAGAACGTGCTAAAGAACATGGTTATATTGTAAACGGAAAAGATATTATCCATTTCCAAGAAGCAAAACAACCTGAGAAACTACAAAATATTTATTTCACTACAGATAGTCAATACAAGGCATCATTTCTAAAAGCCACAACCTGGACGACCATATATATTAAATCAATTTCATTGGTTCATAGATAAACACAATCCTGGTCTTGTTTATGATATCAATGAGCTTGCTGATGCTATTCAAAAACAATATGAGGATCTACTAGATTTAGAATTAAACTTTGATCTATCAGATGTGGAATTCTTAGCCCTTGTTGCACCCATTCCATTTAATAAAATAAATGAAGATGGCATCATTTACTATGCTTATACACTTTATCCAGTGGGAAAAAGTTGACAACCCATAACAAGTGTGATAAACTATGTTTCCTCAACACTGTTTATCCCTTTTTGTTGAGATCCGCCCATAGAATTATAGTAAACAGAAAGGAAACAAATAACACACATGTTAAAAGAAAAATCAACCCAAGAATTAGCTGATTTAGTTATCACCGTGTTGATAAAGAAACGCAACCCACAAATGATATTGAATTATTTCAACAAATCTTAGATAGACGTGATCGAGGATTTTTCAGTACCTACGTTAGCAATGCTTTGGACAATGATCAAATTATCTATGAAATCATGCACAAGTTGTCACATAAACATATCAAATAATTGAATGATATAAACCAATAAGTCTTTAGATAAAAGGAGCCCTTTTATATATGTTTTAATTCTAAAAATCTAGCCAACTATTCACCATGGATAATTTTATCAAACAACTTCACAAGATTTCTACACATTTGTCCTATATCTATTCGCCATTTACAGATATTGAATTTAGTATTGACGGATATTTGAGTAAAGAGGGAATTTATATTGATCCTGAGATTTATGTAACTTCTAATGTTGACAATGTTCAAACCCTTTAGTTATGTAGCTGTATCCGAATTATTTGATAAGTTGAATGAAATGATTCCAAAACCATATTATTGGAATCTTACCATTCAGAGTCCAGATGACGATGATTTTGAAGACTTTAGATGACGATGGTTATTATGATGAACCCAATAACCGTCTTCATCTAATGGCTGCTTATGATCATCATTCAGATATTAACTATGGAGAACATTATCCCTATCCATACTTGGACTTCTAATGAGACATTCAAGACTAATTTTGAACATATTTACTCCATATCACAATTGATAAAGAAAGAAAAGTCTTTAAACTGACTGATCAAGAAGACCAAATGATCCTTACCAATAACCCAACACCAACAGGTGTGTTGAATAAATTGATTCAGGTACTTGGTTCTCCACAAATTCCAACAGTTTCAGCTGAAGAAACAGAGCAATTTGATGTGATGGATTTCAAAAATGAAATCGCAAACGTAAAGTCAGCCTTAATGAAAACTCTGAATAAACACAAAGTTGTACCATCAGCTACAAGTTTTTGTGAAAAGATTGAAAGTCACTTCATTGTTACAAAATGCAAATAACTGATTCTCAACCAAATTGGTCTATCATTTGATTGGAGCTCATTTCAAAAATACACAGGAATTGCATAAGGTGCAGCCTGCTTCTAAAATTCCTGTTGATTTGTACCTCACTGATTATGGTTATCAAGGTAGTCCATTCATAAAGACACTTTCTCAATATCAACCTGCAAAAATTCCATTTGTTAATGAAAACGGTGGAAATAAATATTTGGTAGAGTCCTTTAGAAAAAGACATTCCAATCACTCTTAAATATGAAGAAAAAGATTTCTATCACAGACTTTAAGATTGATATGGATTTAGATGCTATCAAGCAAATCTATTGGAGAAATTGGTACAACAGCTAATTCTTTTTCAACGTCCACCACGTAGACTCTATTCTCATCATTAAAGACGGTCAGAATAAGATTCTTCTACGTGCCTATGGTTTAGGTCTTGACTTTTGATGTCAATGCATTCCTTATGGAATTTAAGACATTTGCTCAAGTGTTGCAGGATAAAAGACTAGTTAATTGAAAGGAAAACCCTCAGAACTATGAACAAAACGTATCTATCGTAAGAAAAAAATAAACATGTTAATCATACTTTGTTTCAAGATCTTATCTTGAAATACCTTGTTCCATCTGGTTTCCACCTAGATGAACAATTTTGGTTATCAGGTTATTTTAGTCAACACAATCAATACAGATTCAATTGTTCGATTCAATTTCTAAAAAGAATTGTCCCAAATTTACTTTTGGGGCTTTTTATTGATAAAGAATCAAAAACAATTTCAATTTAGTGCGACTCATGAAATTTATTACGATAAACTAAAACCAAGCTATTGTGAATTCAACCAACAAATTAGTTCTCCAACTGATACACTTAAATTTATTGATGATTTGAAAGAAATCAAACACAAACCTTGGCTAGTGGATGATTTGACAGAAGACGAATTTAGCAAAGATCTTACTAAACATCTATCTAACATTGAAACTCAAAAAGATGATGAAAAGTGCTTATCAGAACACTTAAACAATTTGTATCACAATCACCTCATATCTATGCAGCTGTTCTTGAAAAAGATACTGTTTTAGTAATTTTGACTTCACACTCACAGCTTATGTTGACCAACAATCAATCTAGATCAAGAGTTATATGATAAAATTGAGAAAGGTTTTATTTCAATATTCTTAGATGAAAACTTACTTGAAAAAGCTTATCTAAAATGACCCTGACCTCATTGGATTAGGTGAATCCAGTATTACATACTAAATTAAAATCTCTGTCATCATTGAATCATATTCAACGAATTACACATCAATGAACTGTATGATGAACATTGGTCAGATAAACACACGACTGTTATTTATTAATATTAAGAAGGAAACACCTCTATGGCATGGCGACTTTCACTGACTTTATTTGTCTAAATCCACTATTTATTGAAAACCCTGAAAAACTATTAAACATTACTAACATTCTTGATATCCCAAAAGCAATTGCAGAAGCAAATGTCATCTTTGATGATTTTTGCATTTTATAGTACAGACTTATCATTTTTCGCCACAAGAAGAATGGACTTCACAATTTGGAAAGATGTTACCAATTCTGCTAAAACTGTTACACTTGATCAATTATCATCATTTTTATGACAAAGTTGTTGATGATGAACGTTTTCAAACGGCTATCTCAAAAAGCAGAAGTGACCGAAAAACGCAAGTGAATTTTTATGATTATCAAATTGTTTATTTAGAAAAATTTGGTAAAATATTATGCTAAATCTATATCTGGATTCAGAGAGTTACTTATGTTCTTTGAAGAACTTGAAACTTTGCTCAGAAATACATCTAAGAACCCACCTTTATTCACTGTTACATTTGAAGACTAAGGTTGTAATTTAATATAATAAAAAGCACCTATTATCAGGTGCTTTACTTTTATAGTTATTCCTCAGATTTAGATTTCTTATTGATAGATATCCACCAAGACCCAAAGCTCCTGCAAGTAATACAACAACTGCCCCAACAGACACCAATACAACATTAGATTTAGATCCAGTGTTTGAAGTGGTTGTTGACTTACTGGTTTGGTCGTTGTAGCAATTGGTGTTGTGGTTACAGATGTACCTTGTGTAGCCCCATCACCATTCTTACCTTGTGCTGCACTCACCACCATTAGCCTGATTTGAGTTATCTGATGGTGTTTGTGTATTTGAAGATGGTTGTTCATTTGGTTTTGAAACAGCTTCAAAGTTAGCTTTTGCTTCTTGAAGTTCTTTTTCAGTAACCTCAACACGTTTGTTTGCTTCTGTTAAGTCTTTATCAGCTTGTTTCAGGGCTTCTTCAGCAGTTAAGATACGAGCGTTTGCTTCATTGATACTAGTATCAGCCTTTTCTTTCGTCACTTTGGCAAGTGAAATCTTTGCGTCAGCTGACTCTAATGCTTTTTCAGTATCACTGATCTTAGTTTCGAGTCCTTTACGAGCAATTTTTTGAGATTCCACAACTGACGAAAGTTTGGCAATTTTGCTCTTATCATTGCTAACTTTAGCATCATCTAATTCTTTTTCAGATTTAGCAATCGTTTCATTGTAAGATTTCAATTCGTCTTTTAATTTAGTCAGTTCTTTAGAACCTGCTTCTTTTGCAGCAGTTGCAGCTTCCAGTTGAGCATCAGATTCTTTTACAGATGATTGCGCAATATCACGCGCATTTTGAGCCGTTTGTAAATCTTTTTCAGCTTGATCTTTAGCTTTTTTAGCAGCTTCTTGAGCTGTTACAGCTGCTTCATAGGCTAACTGAGCTTTATCTAAGGCTTCAGATGCATCTTTAACAGAAGCAGTACGATTGTCTTTTACGATACCCTCTGAGACATTAGTAGCATCATTTTGAGGTTTGCTAACAATTTTTGCATCCTTTTGAATAGCATATCGTAACTTACCCAATTCCGATAAGGTTTTATCCAAATCTTTATCTTTTACAGCTATAATAAAAAGCATCATCCAAATTCAATGTTTTATTTTGGTCAATGTAGCTATCTAAATTTTTGAAGTAGTCATCATAAGCTTGACTATCAGCCTTATCAGCTTTTCAATTTTTGTCCAAATGTTACTAATTCATCAATTTTGTCAATCGCTCCAATAGCAAATCGTTCTTTAGATTTCGTATCATTTTCAACAAAAATACCTGATTTAATACCATAGCTATCTGCAAAAACAGGTGTTACAGAAGTCACCAATGGGCTAACTAAGCCAAGAATTACAGCAGATTGAGTTAATATTTTATGAGTTTTTGATTGAGTCATCCTAAAACCACACTTTCTTTTTCAATAATATAATAGTATTAGATACTGAACCTCATTGTATCAAAAGATTCATCAAATAGTCAACTAATTATACAAGATTTTATCATAAAATGAAAGGTATTCCAAAAATGTCAAACGTAAACAAATCATTCAACTACCATTTGTACTTTTTATAAAAGAAAATGCTGAAAACATTGCTTATCTAATTGTTATAACAATCGTTACAATTTTAGCATCCATCTTCCTCATTGGACCAAAAATAGGAGTTGGAACAGAACGTAGAATGGTTGAAGATGCTTCTGAACATCTATCTAAATATTATGATGTTACTGTTACAAATGAACCAACAGACCTATATGACAATACTTCAAAAATTGAAACTGTTTTAACCATGACCTTGAAAAAGAAATATCAGAAAGACTATGGTCATTTTCTTGATGATAAAATGATTAGATATGTGAAATCAGTTGGTAAGAAAGGTATTCGTTATACCACACCTGACGACGAGGGTCCAACCATTGGTGAACAATTATGGGGTATTCTAATCACTAAGAAAACACCCCTTGTAGACGATAGTCTATCTCGTAATCAATTTTCACCCAACACCTTTTCTGAAATTGAAAAATTGTTTGCTGAAAAGCTCAAGTTAGAAAAATAAAAATAAATAAGATTGGAGATTTCTCATGTCTACACCCATTACAAGTTTTTACTATACTGCACCTTATGGCACAGTTTCCTTTGAATGCTACGGTACATATGATTCCTATCAATCATCATTGTTAGAATATTGTATTAACCTATCTGATATGGAAAATGTGAAAAAACTATTTCATCACTGTCAGCTGACAAATCAAACCATCACGATTGTTGAATCAACTCCATTTGAAGATAAGTATGTAACTTATCCAACTTCAAATTCTTATGTAGATGTTACAAATTTCACATTTGGAAAAGATTCAATAAAGAAAATCATCTTACCACCAACCATTATTGGTGAAATTGTCAAATCTGCACTCAAAGACCTTGTTGATGATCTCAGATATAGTGTTGATGATTTAGATGAACCCTATGCCTCGCCAGTTTACTAATTCAAGAACTACAAACTGATTTGATGACTGGTGATATTCAATTTATCAAGGATTAATAATTAGAAAGGTTCCACATCAACATGTTAGAATACAATTATCCAACTATACATGAAACATTACGTACACTTGAAAAAGATATCAAAAGTAGCTCTTGATCAAGAAAAACGTGCCATACACCAATCTTTTTCATAAAGAAATCACTGCACTAAAAGAACCATTCTTAGCTGAAATTTTGAAAACATACCAAACAAATCAACCACTTGAAGTCAAATATACAGCTAGTGACATCTTGAATATTTTAGAAGAACTACAGAATAGGTATCAAGTTGAAGATTAACTTAGACACACTGTATAAAAATATCCCACAAATCCAGTTGTATCTATAGTATATATAATGGTGATAGAATTAATAAACTAATATTTAAATTAATGAGGTACAACAATGTCACAAATGAAAAAGATACCATTCAACATTTCAGGTGTTTATTCTAGTTGGGTTCACGATAAATTAATGGATTATGGTGCATCAACACCTGATGAGGGCGGCATGAGTTGGGAACCAAGTACCCACTTCTCACTGCCATGTTTTGACTTAAAGAAATCACCCAATGAACAATCAAATGACCCACAGATGTCAAGAGAAGAATACAACAAATTACATTCTTTTTGTAACATTTGGTGATATTTATGTTCCTGAAGAAGATTATGAAAATACTGTTGAATGGTTTGACGCTGTTCGTAAAAATTATCGTATGGATATGAAACCTAATGATATCAAAGATTATCTTATCATTCCTTATGAGAAAGACAATCCTGGTTATATTTATGCACTTGATACTGGTGAATATGGACCAAACTCAGGAAACCCAATGAATCAGTTTAGCCATGCATCTACCCTACATGATTCTATCAAAGCAATTGACCAATTGGATCAAGATTTGTAAGCTGAACTTCAAGAACAGTTAAATGCAAAAAGTTGAAAAAGCTAAAACTTTATCTACTCAAGAAGTCAACAATTATCAAGATACATTGAATAAGGCTCTAATCAACGCCCTAATGATTTTTGATTCACAACGTAGGATTCAAGAACAGTTGAACGTAAAAACTGAAAAAGCCAAAACATTATCTACTCAAGAAGTCAACCATTATCAAGATACTTTGAATAAGGCTCTTAAAAAAGATACAAAAGACTTTGATTTGGGTTATTAGCACAATAAAAGCTAAGTAACAATTACTTAGCTTTTTGTTTTATTCCATAGTCTATTCTATGGATACATGATATAGCCATACCGATTGTATGAGGTGCTAGAATTAGACCATGAAGATACGTGTTTAGACCAGTCGTGGTGGAGCCCAATAGTTAGCAAGGTCTTCAGCAGCTTTTACGTTCAGCATCTACATTAGTATTCTGAGAATTATCCATGGTAGTAAGGGATTCCTGTTGTTTCTCAGATGGTAGAAGTTGTTACATATCCATAACGATTCCAAATAGGATCATTATGTGATTCAACTTGATCCGCACTGACTAAATTTGGTACAATGCTACAAGTAATCCACTTACCACAACACCACTTTTGATTTTTATTTTTTTAATGTTACTAAATTCATTAAAAATTACCTCTATATTCTATATAATACAATGATTGGAGTGAACATAAATGGCTAATGTTAAAAAGAATACCGTCTAGTTGCATATAGCTTATTTTGACCTGTTTCTTAAAGAAGCCTTGGAATCAACATCACATACTTTGAAAAATGCTTGCAGACGTTCTCTATCTACTTTGACAAGAGACCAAGTATCTATTTGGAAATCAGGTCAAAAATCAAAAATAAATATGTATTGATTGAAATTTCAACCAACTATAAGACTGATATCAAAGTCTTACCAGTTGCAATCACAAATCCATATTTATATTGTACATGTAGGGCATTCTAGAACCAATAACCATTTACGTACCGCCCTCAATCCATAAATAGATAATATAGTATAACACTTGTGTAAATACTTGTCAACAAAAATGTCTAAACTTTTCAATAATAAATTAAGGAGCAATAAATATGTTATTTATTAATACAAACACCAACCACTCATTCACATTTGAACCTTATGAACATAATGTTATCTATGGACCAAATGGTTCCTATAAAAGTATGTTTCTCAAATACTTAGCGCGTGAGGTATCACAACATCCTTTTTGTGTAGTATCAGATCCAAATACTACAATTGACATTATTCAACCTAAGTATCAATTGATTACAAATACCCCAAATACAGTAGAAAATCTGGAATCTATCTTACTAACTCTTAATCGCATGAAAGGCGAGTCAAATGACCCAAAATTTCAAAAAGTTTTCAACATGTGTTTTAGTCTTCTCAAATCAGGTTACAACTTGGATTTTCAATTTGACACGAATGGTCAGCCTACTCTAAATGGCAAACCATTTATCAATACGTCTAATGGTGAACAATTAGTTATGAGTGATGGCCAACTTCAAATCAGTAAACTTATGTTGAACACATTCCTAACCATGATGCGATTTAAAGACGTTAGCCTGTCAATGGCACTAATTGGAATGGAAAAAGAGCCACTTCACCTATTATACGATGACCTTGAAAGTCATCTAAGTCTAAATGCTCAATCTAAAATTGTCAATGATATTCTAAGAATGGTTGAAAAGATAGATTATCTCTACAATCACTTAGAAGTACCTGACACACATATCTCAATTGTCACTCATTCACCAGAAATTTATGCAGCTATGAAACATAATGGTGCTAAAATGACTGAAATGTAAAACTAATTGATTCCATAATTACCCAACACCACATCTGTTAAATTTAAATAAAACTGGAAAGGACATTTCGCCATGTCATTTATTAACAACCTTATGAAAAATCTAAATCTGACTCCATCTAAGGCAACCAAGTTGTTTACAAAAGATGATGTGGCAGAATTGTTGAAAGTTTCTCCAGATGCGCTTCAAGCCTTTGAAGAATCCTATTGGAAAGCTCAGACTCAAGTAGATACAACGACCACTAATTTCTTCAAACAGAACTCACGTATGGTGAAAGAGCACAATCTTAGCCCTTATCTATCACCAGAAGCTACCGTTTTAGCTGCAACCATTGTAGAAGAATTGTTGGTAGCATATGGCTATAAGAAACCCTAATACAGATCTTACACCTGCACCAGTAACAGTTCAAGTCATTGAAACCTTACCAGATGAGTTGAAGCCGCAACTGACGGCACACTTGCTCAAAAAAGAAATTACTGAAGATTCCTATATTCATGTGTTGGACTACTATCAGAAATTTCTTCAAACGAAAAAACAAGACTTCTACATGCGCTTTCTCCAAGGACTAGACATCCTTGATCTAGATCCCATCATGTATGAAATTTTAGGTTGCAATCAAAATGCGATGGGTCACTGGTTTCCACAACTGAAAGCAGCTGTTGAACAACAAGATTTCTTCAAGGTACCTGAAACCAAAATCATCAAAGTACCACTTCCAATTCTTCAACTGACTCGGCTGCCTTATGAATCACTCACACCCACTACTCTAAAAATTGTAGATGATTTCGCATGGAAGCTTTTGACTTAGATGTGACCAAAGATTATTTCATTAAAACTGGTACCTATTCGTCTAAATTTGACTTCCGTAATGCTGTTGTTCGTGGTGAAAAAGAGGTTCGTGAATTAGGTGAATATTTGCTCTACATTCACCACCAAGCCAACCAAATGGCATCTATGTTTAATAATGTATCCATGCCAGGTGTCTCTACAACCAATGAATGGGTAGTACGTGAATTTATTGCTGATAAGGAAGATAATCCTTGTACCTACAAAGGAATGCCGCTTCACACCGAATATCGTTTCTTTATTGACTTTGATAGCAATGAAATCCTTGGTGTCAGCCCTTATTGGCGTGAAGATGTGATGAAGAAGAATCTAGGTGAGTCAGATGAACCAGATAAGGTACATGATTATATCATCTACACTACCTATGAAGATGAACTCTACAAACGTTATGATAAAAATGTAGCTATGTTGACCAAAAAGGTCCAAGCCTTTATTCCAACTGTTGACCTCAAAGGGCAATGGTCACTAGACGTTATGCAAAATGGTGACGATTTCTGGCTTATCGACATGGCACTTGCCAACCAATCTGCTCTAGCAGATGTTGTACCACCTCACAAACTCAAGAAACAAACGATCAATTGGTTGCCAACATTGCCAACTAAAACATCTAATTAAACAAATTAATCAAAAGTAAAGGACACTAAACTATGTATATTGACATGTATCAAATCGAAAATTACCAAATTGAAATTCCTGATAACACGCCTGTTGACGAAGTGTTTGACGCAGTTCTGGAAAAATGGAGCGAGGGTTGTTATACACCTGATGATGGTCACACATGTACTGGTGACTCATCTCTGAAGCTAGTGCATATTTATTAAGTAATGCCTTAGACATTCACGAACATGATTTAAAAAGAATTTTGTACAGTTTTGTATAAAAATTATTTGATAAATACAAAGATGAAGTATATGATGTCTATATTGCATCCATTGTTGATTCAACCATTAAAGTAGAATCTAAAATTGGTCAAACAGTTCATTCTAAAATCATTAAAGCCGAAACAATTGAAAAGGCTTTAGATGAATTGAAATCATTCTTCAGTTAAGGAACTCTAATATGATTGCATTTGAATACAAAGATTTTTGGATTGAAAGCCAACCATTTGACCAAGCAGAAAATGGTCATGCCGAAGATGGCATCACCTATACCAGTTATGTTTACACGTCTAAACAAGCTTGTGATGATTTAGAAGACTATCTAAATGACCTAACGGAAGTATATGATAGTGAAGATGACTTGCGACAAGGTGTAATGCGAGCTATTGACCGTTATATCAAGAAACATCAATTAGAAAGGTGAAGATATATGACAAATTTGAAATATTCACCAATAGAAGATATTCACCAAAAAGGTACCCACAAAGAAAGATTACATTAAGTCTATTCTTATCTTAATTGGTCTGCCAACCATCATATTTGTAATCCATTATCTAACGATGATAAATATATTATCACTTATCAGCCAATGGTCAAATCGTTTATTTCATGACTCACGATTCCACTTTGTCATTTATGCCATGATTGGTGCATTCCCAACAGCATTTTTATCTACACAAAAGCTTTATAACTATCATAGCAAAGGTGCTTTCTACCAAAAGCAGCCCTTGCATTTAGTTTATTTACCATTCTAAACACGTTGCCTAATATGACATATCTACCTACATTAAACTCACCTATTCATCAAAATATAGTAACTGTAGTAGAAGTAATCCTATTTTTATTGTTTATTTACATGGTTATGTGGAAAAATCACAGTATCTAACTACCAATGAACAATGTTTACTTGATTCACTCTACTATGATCTTTTATCATTAGACATACCCAATGAAGAGATTAAAAATGTACGTCTATATATCAAAGATATGTTCAAAACAAAGACTCGTGAAGAATGGGTTTTAGATGATATGATGATTCAATATCTAAAAACTGATCATCAAAATATACCTATGGTAATTATCTATACTTATCTTATAATTATATCAATTACCCTTGTAAACGTGATTTATTCACCTACTGTAAGAAAAATCGCGTCTCAACCTGATTTTTGAAGAAGTAGTATCTAAATATAATAGAGAATCTTAGTTCACACCACTCAACACTGTATCACGATTCCAATATTCCAATTTTACTAAAAGATGTTCCTATGTGTTAAAAATAGGACTAGAAAGTAGGTATCAAATGATGATTATTCATTTTAACAAATTAATTCATGACAATTTACAAAAACAATCCCTGCTTGGTTTTGATCCATGTATTTCTGAAGATGACTTTACACCTGAAGAATCAACAGCCTACACCAAATTGGCAACAACATTTGGTCTGGATTGTAACATGCAAGCTTGGGCAGAAAGTTAATACAGGTTAAATGGCTAGACAATATACAGAACCAATGCGATCAAAACGACCTAAACGTAGTAAACCAAACTCTAAGAAAGGGTCGTCATATCGTGAATACAAGCCATTTGATACTATTTTAACTTTCGTACCATTTTTAGATGGTTTAGATTCTAATGAAAACATGATAGATGAAAAACGCATGAAAAAGGCATACCGTAAAGGAACAGGTAAATATCGTCCATGTGTCATCATTTCAAATGATGGTGATTCTTATACAGTTGCTCAATGTCGTTCAGCCTTGAATAACAAATGGCCACCTCGTGTACCACTAGCTGAATCTGAAAAAGCAGGCTTCATATCGGACACATCTGTTTGTACCAGTACAGAACAACTACTCTATTTCAAGAAAGACCTAACACCCCAAATGCGAAAGTTAGGTCATCTAACGGAGAAAGATCGCCAAATCTTTGCAGATGCGTATTATTATGAAAACCATGTTCAACCAACCCCAAAACCATCAACTGTTAAATTAGCTCACATCAAAGCTAAGCAGTCCACTCAATCTGTAAAAGCTCGTTATTATGATAAGGTAGAAATGGATTATTAAATTCATTTCTATTTTACTAATTTTTCATATAATCCATAATGAATAGTGAGGAAACACCAATGGAAGACATCCATACCACAAATTACCAACGGATATCCAAGAATACCTAGATGAAAATTCTGGTGTATTCATCCATTTTTCAAATCGTAAACGATTGCCAAAACGCTTGAAAAGTCAATACAAACATCATGGTTACACTGAATTTGTTGGTAATGATTTCTTAGCTACCATGTTGTACTACTGGCAAGCCGTTATTGAATTACATTATCCAGAAAAAACCAATAAAGATGGTGTCTATTATAAGTCTCTTGTTCAACAAATGATTTTTAAACGAGAAATGGTTGAGTCATTTGATGAATATTGTTATATTTTAAAAGCCATTCCACAAGTTGTTCAACACCAATATGTGGAGAATGCTAGAGGTCTTCTACGCCAAAGTCTAGTATTCTATTTAAAACAACTTTCAAAAACTAGTCTATTAGATAAATTCTTATCAAGAATTCGTTCCGATTACCAAAGTGAAAAAGCTCGTCACCGTTACTATGCACATCGTCTCATTGAACATTGTGATAGTAGTGACGATCAAACACTGTGGTCAGCATTTGAAGAAATGGCTCCAACATTCTGGATTTAACCAAATTTATTCAAAAAGTATAACGAAAGGTTCCAAAATGGCACACTCAATTGAATTTCGATTCACACCACTATCTGACAAGATCCAACTGAAACAAGATATGTCAGATCCAGTTACTAAACTAATTGCAAATTATGCTAATATCATGACATATGAAGAATCGTTAAATTCTTTACGTGGTTCTATTTCATCAATGTTCTTATATGATTTACGTAACGAGTTAAATAAAGAATATAAAGACCAATATAAAATTTATATTAAAGCAACGTCCACCTTGAAAAATATGTTGAAAACTTTATCAAACACAAAAATGGCTCAATTATAATCATTGAGCCATTTTTGTTATATAGTATTAATAATCAAATTCTACATCAGATACTTGTTTTACCTTTTATTGGATAGTTGAACATTTAGTCCAGATTTGGTATCATAATACTGTTCATACAAAGGTTGATAAAGATTTTCATAAAATTGATCAATGGTTTCTTGATGTTCCTTATAGAACGTTTGAGCATACTTATGAAATACGCTCGATTGATGTTTTTCTGAAAATTCCAACCCTAGTTTTGAATGAACATGATTGGAAAAGAGCTCCGCAAAGACTTCTTTACTAGCTGTATAATAACGAACGTAGGCATCTAAATTTTTAATAGATTGTTCATTTCCTCGATTTTCATGGAATTCATAGATTCGTTTTACCCCAACATCCTCTTTGATTTGTTGTTGAAAAGAAGTTCGAATCATTTCTTTAAAATACTTAGAATCTCTAGATGGTCTATCCAAAGTAAAGTCCAACACATGTCCAAATTCATGAGCGGCTGCTGATGGAATTTGATTGTTTAAAAACACAACACTATTTTCCATATTGTCCTTGTTTGGGTGTAAGACTCGTCCGCCACGATCTTTCCAAAAATTATCCGTGTGTTCCAAAATAACCACATCGGTCTTATTAACAGATAAAGGTTCGCAAAATGCCAAAATTTTTGGAATCCGTGCATCTATAGGAATGGTTAAACGTTGATCCAAAGGATTAATCAATAATTCCGTGTTAAAACCTGCAACATTGCCAAAATTTTTGGAAACATAGCGCGTGTTTTGCTCACGACCCACTTGGTCAACCACACCATCACTTTTGCACATTTCCTTATATTCTTCTAACCATCGTTTTTCACTTTGGTTTACCAATTCAAAAGATTCTATCAAATCTTGCCGTATTTTCATTAGTCATGTTTCCAATCTAGTTTTGGTTTTATTCTACCACACTCAACATCATATGTATAGCTTGTAAATATCACTAGTGAAGACACTGTGCAAAATTCACATTTTATTTTAACGAAAGGACTGTTTTCTATTATGAAAACCATTCAGCTAAAATTTGATGAAAACCTATTGGGTTTATCAGGTCACAAATTTGGTCTAATGACCTACAATCAACAAATCGCAGACCATATTGACACCTATGATATGGTTACACTTGAATTTCCACCCCAGGTTCAAGTCGTCACCACCTCATTTGTACGAGGACTACTGTATCATGAATATGAAATGTTAGGTTTCAACACTATGTTTAGAAAGTTCAAAATTGTATCCCCACACTCTCATTTTGAAGAATCATTTTGGAATAGTTATGACGAATACTAACTAAACCTTTACAACACACTATCTAAATTTCTATAAATAAAAGGAGCCCACCATGAAGCTTTTATGAATTAACAGACACACTTGAGTTCAAACATCTTGTTATTGAAAAACATTGATTCTTGTACGAGTATCTATTTTCATATTTAAGTGTTGATGACATTTTGAAATTATATGCCGATAATAATATTAACTTACACCATACTGAAAAACTATCACCATACTTCTCAAGATGGTAGTGAAACTGTACTTATTGTACCATTAGGGTGAAATTCTTGATAATACTAGTCATATTTGTGCAATTGGTTTTAATTCTACCATTCAACTTGAAATTGCAAATTCATTCTCAAACGTCTACACTAAACTCATCCCTATCTTACGTGATGAATATGATTATGATATCACAAATCCATTTGGATCATATCATTCACTCTATATTGATAGCATGATTGAAACAATTGAATTTCAAAATCTGATAATCATGATCATATCTTAGATGTATGTGTGTTACCAATTGATAGAATCGAATTATTTGAAGATTCGTTTTAATTGAAAAGGAGACTTTACCCACATGTCCACTATTCCAAAACATAAACATGACGAAATTCTAAAAAAATGCTAAACATATCAAATCACAATTAGATAATGATATCTTGGAAAAACATTTGATAATATCATTTATGGTGAATCCATCTTCAACTATTGTGGTGTTATAAATGAAACCTTTACGTTTGGTCAAATAGATTAATATAGAAAGGAAACCTTACTCATGTATGTATGGACTGAATATTACAAAAATGAACTAATTGTCCACCCACTACCACTTGTTCAAGATGGATTGTTTGAAATTGTGGAACGATTATTATCAGATTATAACATTATTATTAATGATGAACATAATAGTGACAATGAATCGCTGTCTGAAATTAAACAATTTTGTAATGATTTTGTGGCAGATTACAAAGGCTATACTCAAAAAGTTATTTAATGAGTTTAAGCTTCATCCAACCATTATTGATTTGAAATATCATAATATTACTATCAAAATTTCTAAATATTCCAATAATCGCCTTGAAATTGAAGCTTCATCTGATATCAATGAACCTTGGCAAGTCCGAATCACATATCTAAATGGTTAGAAAGGTGAGTACCAAATGCCATTAAGTGAAGCCGAAATCAAATATCGTCAATCTAAAAAAGGACGTGCCACTCATCAAAAAGCTAATAAACGATATTATGACCGTCATAGGAAAGAACCTCAACGATGGACACCTGAAAAAGATGACCTTATTCTAGCTCAACAACGTTCTGATAGAGAACTATCTGAGTTAATTGGTCATGGCATTCGTGCTATCCAAGTCCGTCGTTCCAAATTGAAACGTGGGATTATCAAGCCATAACCCCCTTTCTAACACAACATTTCGTAACTGTAAAGGACAACATCATGAATCAAAGAAAACCAAATCTCAAAGCCATTCAAAAGACTCTTGAAGTTCTACACTTTCAACCACTAACAGAATCCAATTATTCTAAACTCAAAAAGCAAATCAAAGAAGCAAATACTATTGGATATGTCTATCGTTATTTCGAAGATGACTTTGAGACTTGGATTGATGTTGAATTTGAACATGAGGGGTGGCTGTTCTGCAGTGACCTTGCTGAAATATATTCCATTAAAACAATCCTGAAGAACCGTGCTCTAGATGGACTCAAATCTTTCAAAAAGAATACCTTGTTTTACATGGATAAAGATAGAATCGAATTGGTTCCTACGAAAGCGGATCTTAAGTCTAATGAAGATATGGTCTTAACCATTTACTTCAGTGAATCGTATTGTAACTAAACGGAAAGGATTGAATTTTTACATAATGTTTAATAACAATTCAAATGTAACTGTCCAGGACTTGTTCAATAAGTTCCAAACTACTAAAGTTATGGATAATTCTGAACAATTAGCTGACCATATTCGCAAATGGTTTTTCAAAAATGATCAAAAATGCTCAACTATACAAATTCATGGTTGACAATCGACTTAACTTTCAAAATCAGTATGGTTTCATTTCAACAAGTGAATCATCTAAAAACAATTTGATAAAAATTACTATAAAAATCGAACTACATGACCTTTGTACTATTACACTATCTGTTATAGAAGAATATGGTATTCAATCAACACCAACCATTGAAGTATCAGGTTATTCTATTGCAACAAATATTGCTGATGTTGAAAATGCCCTCAAACGTCTGTTCTTATCATAATTAGAAAGGATTCAATAACATGACTCAACCTATGACACCAAAATCAACCAATGATATCTTAAACGATTCACGACTATCTAATGTAGCATACCGAAAAGCTCTATTCATGGCTCAAATGATTCATGAAGTTGAAAAATTGAACCAACCTAACGTTAAACTTATTTTCTAAGAAAGGCTACTATATATGTCAATCATTACACCATTATCAGAACGTGAACAAGATATTGTTCATGTCTCAACATCGCAATATTTCACACCTTTTGAAAAATTGGAAGCTTTAATCGAAATTCAAGCTAACCAAGGCACTGAGCCTGAAATTAGGGATGTACTTACCAACATTTTCACCTTTAATCAAGAAGGACTCATGTTATTCCTTGCATCTGATTGTTTCCATATGACCAACATTCAAGTACCACTCACAGATGATATTGATATCATCACAACTGTTTCAACAGATACAAGTGATGATGCAGTACCACTTAAAGTTGATGTGAATCTGAAACATAAGGATTCTGATACACAGTTTACCCTTGTTTTTTGTTGATGATTATCAAGAATTTATTGATGATTTGGAAGATTTTTGACAGTGATGAATCAGAAGAATTGAAACATGTCAATACCTACCTTTATGGTGATCCAAATTCTACAGATTGGTCCACACGTAAACATACATCTTAGATGATATCCGCAGAATTGTTATTGACGAAAATTAATGTTAAAATCTTACATAATCACATATAATTCCATCAACACTGTTTGACAATCGCTTTCAAATATAGTATAATATGGCTAGAAAAATAAATTGATGAGGTGAAATCCCTTGAAATTAAATCCATATTTGAAGAAAGTTGGATTTATCACACTTCTTAGTATTAGTGTTTTAAGTCTAGCTCGTAGTCATCCAGTCCATGCTGAAAGTGAACCATCTGAGGAAACTGGTGTCAAACGTACTATTAAAATAGTTGTTGATGAAAGTACTGATAGTAAACAAATTACGGAAGACTTTTTAGCAGGTGTTTCTAATATCTCAGATCAGCTTCATGATAAGTCACGTCAAGCCATCATTGATGCAGATAATGCTCGTAAAGCTCAAGAAGCAGAAGCTGCTAGGCAAGCTGCTGAAGTTGAAGCTGTAAAACAAGCTGAATTAGCTGCTCAAGAAGCTGTACAGGCTCAAACAACCCAACGTACCTTACCTGCTACATCCGCCACACCGTCAAATACCAGACCATATTTTGGAAATGATGGGCTATTGGTTCACCATTATTCAGATCGTGTACAACAAGTCATCAATCTGTTATCTGGTATCCCAGGTCATAATTATGGTTCTGATTATCATATCGCAACTGGTTTAGATAATTTGATTGATTCTTTAACTGTTGAAGAAGCTGTTGAAGTTCTTTGGCGTATTGAGGGTGCAGGTTTTGGTCAAACTGGTGCAGGTTATGCAGGTTACGATACAACTGAAAGTCACCAAGCTTTTATGAATCAACAAATTGATGGTCGATTTGGTGGATCCATTCACAACTTGCTGAAAGCTTGGGGAACATTTAGCTACTCAGGGATTAATAATAAAAATCTTTAACCAAATGGTTGAAGATGGCGTAGATTACGCCCACCTATAACAGTCAAATATTTCAAATGTACCATTCTAAACCAACTTCAATCCAATCGTTCCATTTTTGCAATCTGCAAAATATTCCACGTCGTGGCACGTTGTAGCAAATCATACCAAATTAGCTAAAATATTCAATCCTGTCATAAGCAGAATGCTTTAAAATGAAACTACTAAGGCAATCCATTTCAATAAGTCCACGTCTTATACATCCATCTGTCTCAAGTTTCAACACCATTTCCGTTAATTTTCTTCTTTTTCTTTTACCGATTTGGTTTAAGACTCATAACTAGAAAGGTTGGTAAGAATGTCAAAACGTTCCTCTAAATCTGCCATGAAGCCTAAACATAAAAATGCTTCTATTGATGGCGAAACTATCAGAATTTCTGCCAAGCGTTCTAGTAAAATGAGTCCAGACGAATTGGCAATGTTGCTGCACATGCGACGTAAAGGCGCAAGTATCAGTAAAAATAAAAAGAAATTGAGTGGTTATGTTCGTGGTGGTAAACATAAGAACATGGCTGCTTAATTGCTATGAATATTTAAGTGAAATCTAATAAAATTCATCTGAAACCTATTGACAAAAATGACAAGTTATTGTACAATAGATATGTTGTTAAAACATGAGAACGCGCACAAACAACGAGGTTTGACAATGGTTAGAATGCGCCCACTTGATGTGTCCACTGTTGGTCAAGTTATTTACAATGGTTAGCATCTTTTAAATTCAAAAGATGCACTCCACACAGTAAGCAACTCATGTGAGGTTAGCTTCTGAACTTAAAAACGACCCCTTATTCTCACATATAATGTGGTCAGCCTGATTCTTGATGTGGCTTTGATCAGGTTACATAAAAAGGTGTTGTTTCATACAACACCATAAAGCGTGGGTGGCGAAATTGGCAGACGCACACGGTTTAAGCCCGTGTGAACTTCGGTTCGTGAGGGTTCAAATCCCTCTCAGGCATTATCTTTATAATTAATAAAAAGGTGATTATCAAATGGTTATAAAACTAAATGATTATCAAGTTGAAAAAGTAAATCAACTTATAAATTTAAATACTCCAATAACACACATAGCTAATGAAATTGGAATCAATTATAAAACCATGAAACGCATACTAGAAAAATCAATTTAATAATTATAAAGGTAACCAATCAGGTAAAGGTTTTTCTAAAACAAAATCAAATTCAACTTCAATTCAAGATTATTTTGATAATAAAAATTTATATAACGTCATATAAATTAAAATTGAAATTAATAAAACTTGGTTTAAAAAGAAGAAAAAATGCGAATCTTGTGGATTAACAAAATGGTTAGATAAAAATGTCCACTTGAATTACAACATGTAGATGGTAATCCTAAAAATAATAATTTTGAGAATTTAAAAATATTATGTCCAAATTGCCATGCTTTTATCTGATAATTATAGAATTCGTAAATCATAAAAAAATCCACCTGTTATAAACTTGTTTGAGGTGGACACATATTAGGTAAAGGTGAAGACCTTTCAAATAGTAATACTAGATATGGTACTATTGTTATGCAATAGGTATTAGATTCATATTGAAACATTACAATAACGTATGAAAAGCCTAATAATCTTGGTTCGTTGGTCAAGTGGTTAAGACACTGCCTTTTCACGGCAGTAACATGGGTTCGAACCCCATACGGACTATAAAAAGCATTGGATTAACAGGGTTTGATGTTAACTATATTAACCTGTTGAGGTCAATGTAACAAACTTGGTTCAATTTGAATCATGGGATTAGGTCAGAGCACCAGTGTCGAAGATCCTCTCGGCTGATCCACTCTTAGGAACCATAGCTCAGTTGGTAGAGTAACGGACTTTTAATCCGTGGGTCATTGGTTCGAATCCAGTTGGTTCCATTGGTGTCAATCCCCTCCTAGTTGACACCAAACTCATTCAAATTCCTTTCTTAAGTTCTCCTACTAGGAATTAAAGGGATATTCTTTTTTCATTATTTTCCATGCTCCGAACTAGGCAAATTCGCCTAGTTCTCATCATCCGCTATAGCTCAGTTGGTAGAGCACCTGACTGTTAATCAGGATGTCACAGGTTCGAGCCCTGTTGGCGGAGTTTAGATAGTTTTCTATCTAAACGTGCGGAACCGTAATCCCACGTTAAATGTGCAGGTAGATGGAGCGATGTGTACAGTAACCATCATAAACATACGGTACACACATAGGTCCTGTAGTGTAGCGGTTATCACGTTGCCCTGTCACGGCAAAGATCGCGAGTTCGATTCTCGTCAGGACCGTTGCAGATGTTTCTAATGATGAACATCTGAGTAAGATACTTGGATATTGACGGAGACTGATTGTTTGAAAATCATTTGCAGATGTTGGTTTCTACGTAGGCTTACACACCATGTAAGATGGTTGGGTAGTTTCACATGATATTGTCAAAAACCACGACTATATCATACTAAAGACATTAACAACCATCTTACATATTTTTCATTTTATATGATTGGGATATAGCCAAGCGGTAAGGCATAGGACTTTGACTCCTAGACGCACTGGTTCGAATCCAGTTATCCCATTTAGATATGTGTTATCAGAACACATATTGTAATATATGTTTTTATAATCAGTAATGAGCCATCAACTCATGAAGTTATGTTTATAAAAGCATGTATCTACGCGCCCAATGGTTACAAGTTACCATTCCAAGAAAACTTGTTCTAAATTGGTGATTGAAGAATCTACAGGTTAGGTTTTTCAATTACTGGTTTTTCAAATAGGGGTCAATTTGTAGTCCTCTTTAGGTTGATGGTAATGAGTTTCAAAACTCTTGTCAACTAACAATAACCAACTCATTGAACACCAGTTGAAAAACGCAATGTGAGACTCATGATATGCTCAGTAACGCTCAACAGTCTTCTGATGACAGCGGTTATTACATGTTAAATGTGAGGTTTTGTGATCATATTGTTTAGCATAGTTACAAAAGTATCAGAAGTATTTGCGTTACCAATGATAGGTTTTATAATTATATTGTTTAACATGGTTACAAAAGTGCAAAGAATCACTTATCTAACGTTCTGTTGTTTTTGTAATTATATTGTTTGACATGGTTGCAAAAGTATTTTGTGACAAGAACTTAATGGAATTTTTGTTCTAAAAATAACACAATTCAACATCATTACAAAAGTTTTACCTCTTACATATTATTTAACATCATTGCAAAATAGGCGTCTCAATAGACAATTTATCATTCAAAACAATATTAAATCAGTCAATTTCATAATGAAGTTGCTTGATTTAATATTGTTTTAATTTTTGGGGAAGTAGAATTTATTCACATACCCCAATAAAAACAACTATCAAATAGGAGCAAAAACATGGTAAAAACTAAAAAGAATAAATCATATTTCATTTACACCTTTCCATTAAAGGTAAATGGTGAAATAGCTAAAGAATTAGAACGTCGATTCAAAAATGGCACAAGATATATACTACACCACACTTCGTGAAATCTTAAAACGTACTTATAAAATGAAGAAAAGATCCATGTTATAAAAAGGCTTATCAATTAGATAAAGGTGCTGAACGAAATAAAATTTTAAAAGAATTGGATGCTGATTATGATCTAGTTGGTGAATTCACTTTTGCAAAATTTGCCAATAAATATCGAAATGATCGAAATTATCATGAATATATCCCATCAGATGTAGCCATGACACTTGGTTCACGTGCCTGGAATGCTTATTCTAAAGTAAAATTTGCAAAAGGTGCTAAGCGAATCAACTTACATAATGACCTATTATCATTTGAGGGTAAATCAGATTCAGGTTTGTCGATACGGAACAAAATGTTCAAAATGGGTCGAAACCGTAAACAATTGCTGATACCAGTTGTTTATAAAAACGACCCTTATGAACGAAATGTTCTAACTCACACGGTTAAATATAGTCGTCTCGTTCGTAAAATGATTCGTGGTCAATATAAATACTATGTGCAGCAAATCTTTGTAGGTACACCACCCATCAAAGAAAAGCATATGTCTAACTTGACAGGTCCTGTTGGAATTAATGTAGGGATTCCTAAAATTGCCCTATCTTCTCATTATCAAACCGATTTACGTGAACTAGCACCCATTTCAAACCGTAAACAAATTGAAGCAAAAATTCGTCGTCTATCACGCAAATTAGACCGTCAACGTCGTGCCAATAACCCAGATAACTATAATCCAGATGGTACTGTTAAACGAGGACCAAAAAGTGGATCCATTCTAAAAACTATCTAAAAACAAAAGCTGAATTGGCTGAAATTCATCGCGTGTTGCAAGAAAATCGCAAGTTGTCTCACAAAGCCCTAGCGAATGAAATCCTCACAATGGGTGATGAATTTATTACCAAAGATATGACCTATAAAGACCTACAAATGCGTACAGAAAATGGATCCAAAAGGCAACATGGTAAACCTATTTTAAACCATGCTCCAAGTCAATTGCTTCAAGAAATTAAGAATAAAGCTACTTATCAAGGTAAATTAGTTCGTGAAGCAAACACCACTAAGGTTAAAGTCTATCAATTAGACCACACGGATGGAACCTATTTAGAAGAACCGTTAAACCAAGATAATCGAACTATTGCTGATCGTATGGTACAACGTGACCTATATGCAGCATTTTTACTAGAACATACAAAATTTGACAATGAGACCATTGACTTAGAAAACTGTCAACATGATCTTGAAACATTAACCATTCCACTTATAGATGCATTTTTGTTGGATTGTAATTTAGCTTATGTCAACTATGTAGATGTTCTATGTAAAGTGGATGATGTTAGAAAGATAATTGAAAGTGGAACAACTGATCAAAAGTTGGAATCATTCTTATCATCCATCACCATCTACGATCCTGCAGTGTTGGATAGTGAGAAAGCTGTTAACAATGCTCAACAAAAAGAAGTCGTGGAACCATCACAGAATTCTATTGCAACACCTACGCAAGAATCCTCATCATCTGATATTGTTGATTCAGCACCAAGTGTTAAATCTTCCAAACCAAATGCTATCACAACACAATCTGTTGTTGATTTCTGGAATCATTTCTCACCACAATTTAAGTGGGAAGCCATTCCCTATAATTTTGCCTATGACTTATTCCAAGCTTGGTCAGATGTAGATTTAACCCAAAATGAATTCAAGGAACAGTCTATTCAATGGTGCCAAGATACCAATCAATATATTCCAAAATTTGGTGATTTAAAGATTGTAGTTCGTGATAGAATGGATCAACCAGAACCTCTTATCAAAGAATATGGACTAACACAATATGAAAACTACAAACCTAAGACCACACGTGGTTACTTGAAAAATTAATTTAGAAACAGTTTTGAATCAATTCTAATTTAATTAACGAAAACTCGTGATTTGTTAGTTACGAATTTAATTAAAAATCATAACTGTCTTCTCTGCTAAATTGAATGATACACGAAAAACAAAACTTTAATAAAGGATCTGGTAAATGACTACTATAACTTTAGTCACTGAGTCTAAGCTTTATCTGAAAGATAATACGGCTTTATACCCTTACTTTGACGACTACTCTAAGTTATTTAATTTTTGGTTCGCAGAGTGTGCACCACTTAAAAGAATAAATTAAATGGTGAAAAAGAGTCTCAATATCGAACTAATTTGATGCTTAAATTTGGTATTACAAACTGTATGGCAAAAGCAGTTATAAGAACTGCTAAAAACAACTTAAGTTATTGAGTGAGTCTACCAGATATCAATACAACAATCTATATAAACGCAGACGTTCTTTATTCAAAAAGATACAGAAATTAAAAGCCATTTTATCTTCAAGTTCTATCTCTTTGAAACAAAGAAAATTAACTAAACTTCGTTTATTTTGGACTCAAATGAAATTAAATAAAGTAAATCAACGTATTTCAAATGGTTTAAAATTACATTTAACATTTGGTACAAAAACATTTATTAAAAACAAATAAAGCTAAATTTCTAGCTAAACGAGATAATCAAGTCATTTACATTGGTGATAAAAATGAAACTTGTGGTAATCAACAGTTTCAAATTAGTTTTAACTCTAAATACAATAGATTTGACTACAAATTGAGGTTAGATAACAAATGGGTATCTAATGTTAATAAGTATATTTTTGGTTCCTTTTGTTTTTAAAGAACAAAGATGCAAAAAATACATATCTTGAAGATTTTATCTGAGAAGAAGTCAAACCCATTGACTTATAGAATTATTAAACGTGATGGTAATTTGTATTTACAGATTATGTACCGTAGAGAAACTTTTGATGTAACTAGATACCATCAAGGTGTTCTAGGTGTTGATTTCAACAAAGGATTCATATCAGTATCTGAAATTAACTCTAGTGGTAAATTAAGATCTTTAACTAGATATAATTATCTACACCAAGGTAAAAGCTACAAAAACCAAAAACTTCTATGTTAGAATTGGTTTCCAAGTTAGTTTATCAAGCCATTAACGTTGGTAAAGATATTGTTATTGAAGATTTGATTAGTTTAGATTCAAATAAGAAACAAGAAAAAGACCGCTTCAAAGAACTATAATCGTATGATCAACAGCTTGAAGTTTGGTTTATTCAAACGTTGCTTAATAAGTAAAGCAACCAAAGAGGGTGTATCTGTACACACAGTAAATCCCTATAACACAAGTAAAAATAGCTAAGGAATGTTATACAAATAAAATGAAGTTAAATGTGCATGATGCAGCTTCTATGTCATAGCACGAAGATTTTACCAATACAACTAATGAACCATTACCTAATACAATCTGAAGACTAGATACGGAAAGATTGTGAAATTACGTAATACAACTTAGTGTTTGAAAAATCTTTTTATTGCTTTGAAATAAAGAGGATTTTAAACTATTTGAATAGCTTACCGTACAGCTAATTTAATTGAAATATTAAATAAAGGAATAGAATAACTATTTATAGTTATATCTTTACGGCTACATGTGCCAAATTCGTGACTATATCATGGTTGACCATCTTGGTGACCTTATTTCAAAAACAGAACTACCAGTCAAAAGTGATCCAAAATATCCTAAATTGGGTTCATTTTGGTATGTAGATGAACGAGAAGATATTGATTGGAAACCAATTCACATCACTCTTGACCAATATCTAAAAGGCGATTACAATTTGTAAATCGTCTTTTACGTATCTATTAGTAGCATTTATCCATAAATCATGAGATATTTTTGATAAACTGGTTCTAGGGTACGATATGCAATAGTTGCCAAACCATCCATCACCTTTTGATTTGATACAAATGATCGAACAATAGACAATTCTTTTCACATAAGGATTGTCTAATTTATATAAATTAGTTACCGCATCCATCACATAAGATTGTTGTTTTAATGAATCTGTTGGAATATTTTCAATAAATTCTCGCAACACATCTTCTCGAATATGTAATGTTTTGATATCCAATTTACATAAGTTACTCATTTGATCATCACGAATATCATAGAAATAATTCAGTAAAAATTGCATAGGTAGGGTACGTTAAGACTTTACTCACACTTGATTCATCATGTGCTAACATTTCTGTCAATTTATCCGTTAAGAAATATTGGAAACAAGCCACTTTTTCATCAATGGTTGTACCCTGCTGATTCTCGTACAATAGATAAACTTTTCACCATGTTTTTGTAATCAGCAAACCATCTATTGTATGGTTTGGATCATAGTAAACAAATCGAACATGTTCTAGTGATCTATTTAGTTTATAAGTCAAATCACTTAACTGATTAATCCATAAATGAAAATCTGTAATATCTATAAAATAATATTGAATATCATCTGAAGTTAAAAAGTTTCATATTATATTCAATCAATGCTAACTCAGATTCATTGGTAACTAGTTTTACCTAAAAACGCTTGTTGTAATTGATGAAACATTTCAATATCTGTTGTTCGATAATTTGAGCGAATTTCTTGTGAATAGTAGGCATATTCTGAAATTGCTTGAACTAAATAAAAACGGCATGTTTTTGAATCTGACTTTTACCATAAAGATAATTCTTCAGAGTATGAGCTGAAACATTCATTTTTCAGCAACCTTATCTAAATCTTCCATAGCTAAAAAAAGTAATCAATACTATTTTTCTGTTAAAACTTGTTTTTGAGTCATATAATGGTGTCATGTAAACCTCTTATTAAATTGATACCATTAGTATATCATAAAAATACAAAGTAAATCTACAAAAATTTTTAGCAGATCTACTAAAAAAATATTTGATTTTTGAAAAATTTCCCAACACCACTCCTGACTTTATTCAAATTTCACCAATATGAAAGGACTTACAAATATGACTACAACGAAATGGATCTCATGGGATTCAGTTAATAACCCCATCATCACCCTCAAAAAATGCTGTTGTTACAGCAATTAACTATGACCAAGAGTTCAATCCTGGTTATTGTGATACATCTAACTATGGTGACGAATATATTCAAAACATCACTGTTGATATTTACAAACCTGGTTATAAGTATGAGTCAATTGAAATTACTTTTTGAACATTCATTCCATTTTCCAATAAATGTTGCAAAAATTGATTCAAATGCTCATTAAGAACCTAGACGTTTTTCAAAGAAATGACCACAGATGAATTCAAAACATTCATGGAATCATTGCCACAACATCTTAGTGAAGATAGTACACGATTTTATTATCAAATTGAAAATTGATAACTCAACACCACTTCTGTTATTTTTGATATAATAGAACTATCAATCATAAAATTTTTAATATGAGGTATAACAACCATGACACAACATCAAACCAATCGTGACCTTATTGGAAATATTAAATGTTCCAAAAGGTGTTATTATGCACCAAGTAAATTGTCAAAATGCAATGGGAGCTGGTGTGGCACGTAGTCTCTATGAGGCTCACCCACAAGTTAAAGAACGTTATCATATGTTGACACATGACCCACGTTTCAACACGCCTGAGAAGCGATTCGGTTTGGTTCAACCTGTCACCATTTCTAAAGATTTGATTATCCTGAATTCATTCTCTCAGTTTGATTTTGGTAATTCAAAATACTCAGGTATTGTTTATACTGATGAAAAATGCACTCATGAATAATTTACTAAAAATTGGATCAATTTGCTAAAGATCGTAACTTACCTGCCTATGTACCAGGTCGAATCGGTTGTGGTCTAGCCGGTGGTGATTGGAATAAAATTGAAAACTTTATCCTAAAAGGAAACCGATATCAACATTGTTACCTTTGAACCAAATAAACAATATGGTACATCTGCACCAAAAACCTCGATATCAGCTAAATATGAACCAAAACCAACCAAATTTTTAAACATGAGACCAGTTTGAAAACTGGTCTTCATAACACCATTTTCGATAGTTTCACTATCACAGCATGGAAAAATAATTTTACTAAAAAGAAACGGATTTTTAATCATGGCATTTAAAAATTAACAACAATTTTTATGATAATATCACTATTTATGATGTTGACTATAATGAAATCTTTCATGGTAATTGAAGAATTGGTTCAATTTGTAGAAACTATGTTCGCTATCACAATTGATGAAAACACTCCAAAAAGAGGAGATTGAAGGTATTTGTGAATCTTATCAAATGACTATTGATTTTGATTTCAATGTGGATAGCTCTTGGATTCAATCAATCGTAAATCATATTTGTGAATCTGAAGACAAATTTGAACAAATTTTTCTCAATATCATCAAAGGTCTATCAGATATTGAAATTCTAGAATTAGATTTATCAGATGAAGCTCATTTCTGAAAAATACCAATCATTCTATTCTGAATATAATTGGGGTAATAGTTTTATATGAAATTCGTGAAGAAATTTTGTCTCAAATTGGCAACTATTTCATCAACAAACCTGAAGTTACAACTGAAATCATTTTATCAGATGCTGTTACAGAATCACTCACACGTGAACAATCTGAGGAATTCATGTTTACAACGAAACTTCACATGATTCATCTTAATGATTCTTACTACGTTATGAAAGTAGATTCAGGACAAGGTGAATCGTACACAACTATTCAAAAACTCAACACCTCTGCTGACTTCATTTTTCCCAATGTCTACTTGGTTGATTCTTTATGATTATAATCTAAAATTAAATCAATTAACAGCTGAATTTGAAGAAAAGTTGAAACAATAACCCCAACATCATTCCCACACACTTAATATTGAAAGGATAACTAAGAATGACAATCACAAAACAAGCAATCTATACTATCGACAACACCCAGATTATCAATTTACTTCTGAACAAGAAGCTCTAGAAATGGAAGCACTTTTTGACATTATTCAAACTAAACCTTATTTACGTGCTTATCAAACGGATAACGGTACTGTTTATATTGAAAATATGAATACAGGTGGTACATTTATGATCATTGATTCTTCAGTGGGTCCTCAAATTGAGTATCGTTATGAATATGATCATGATCCATCTGTTTCTACAAAAAGATATCTTGAAACTACATGAAGATGGATTCTATTATGAATTATCTCGTGGTGTCCAATCTGTTTACCCATTGGAACGAAAAAGTCTTGTTAAAGACTTTTAAGAAATTAGTTGAGTATTTTAAATAATAATCAACTAATTTTTGTGAAAAATAATATGAATGAAATGAGGGAATTATGTATGAGTCAATATTTCGACATCAATGGTACAGCTATGGTTCATGTACCATTGACTGAAGCCATTCGAAAATCAAAAACTAAAAAAGAAGCTGATGAAAAAATCAAAGATGAATGTTTGAAAATTGTAGAACAATTCAAAAATCAGCTCCAAGAACTCACTCAAGAAAACCCAGATGTTTTTGATAACATTTCATTTAATGGATTTTATCCATTTGGTCTTGATGTCCACTGTTTCAGAATCATGCTCATGGACCATCTACTGATCTTGACAATAAGGAAAATGGACAATACATCCACATTCATGATACAGTCACATTGACAATCAATGGTACAATTGAAACAGATGACTACGAAGAACACCAACAATTATTCATTGATGCATTTCAAAAAGCATTTAAGGAATATGCTGTATTTAGATTGAATGTAATCACTATGTTTGGTTACAAACAAGATGCAATTATTTTTGATCCAAATTTAGAAATAAAATTATCACAGTACCATTAACAAAATAAATGAACTGTATTAACAACAAAAAAATAAGGAGTTAATTATTATGAAAAAAATTTTACAACATTAATCATTATTCTAAAATTATTTGGAATCATGTTCTTTGCGGCACTTGCTGCTCCAACATTTTTATTTGTAGTTCTAGTCACATGTGCCTATTTTTCAGGCGCATGAATCACTTGTTCAGGTGATTCAATCTTATCTACCTGCCTATCTTGGCACTGCAATCATTTGGTTCATGGCTTTGTCTATCACTCTTACCGATATTCACCACAGTACGTTGACTAAGGCTTATCAAGAATTGAAAGAAAAGAATCAATTGTAATTGAAGAAAAAAACACAAGATTTTAGAAATCTTGTGTCTAAGGTTATTGAAATTAATCTAAAAGCTGCTTCATATCCACTTGTTTACGTATATTAGCGATAATACCAAGAATAGATTGAATCATTTGACTACTATCTGCTATAACATGTACTTGACGATAATTACGAACCACATCTATCAAATTTGGATCATTCAAATCAGCTTTTATAAAGAATTCATAAGCTGAATCATGAAAAGGATGATGTTCAAAAATACTATTTATAGCACATAACCACATTGGATTATCCACTAATTCATCACGAAAATGTTCTGTACGATCCAACATTTCTAAGACTTGAACATAAGGATCACATGGTAAATCAGACTGAATAATATCATATGAATTGTCCACATCTACAATTGGTAACACATCATGTAATGTATCAGGAGTTACTAATTCTCGATGAATCGTTAAGTTTACCCATGAAAATGGTGCACAAAAAGTTTTCAAACGTGACTGATCCATAAGTGATAAAAATGTAGTGATAGGATTCACAATAATGATACTGATATTAAGTGCTAAACAAGTTGATAAAAGTGTTTCCAAATCAGGAAAATTTAAATTCTTATTCAATGCTTTCTCATTTTGACTTTCAAGACGTTCAATCAATGTGTTATAATGCATTGGAGAAAGGATAAAACGTTTCATAGGCACTTCAGTATTTGAACTTGCTAATTTAGTCAAATCTGTTGCCAAAAATGCCAATAACAAACGCACTTGATTGTAAAGAAAGTCCTGTTGAATAGTGTTCAATTCAGATTGAGTTCTGTTAATAGTACTATCATGATGTAATAAAGCATCAAGAAAATGATTGAGTATCTACTTGGTCTCATATAAACATTCACAGGTTTGTCAAAAACATTATTGATTGTATAGAGATCTGTCAATGCTTGTGCAATATAATAAGGCATCTTAGAGTATTCAGCATTATTATACTTTATAATTTTTCAAAGTAGATAACGGAATACTAGTCCAAGCACTCAGCTCATTAATTTGCTGACTGTCAATTAAGTTCTGCAAAGCATCTTCTGTTAGTAAAGTTTTGTATTTTTGGAATTGGTAGCATCTAAAAAAATAACCCCTTTATGAAATAAATTGTATATTGATAATCTTATTATAGACTACGATTGAGTTTTTGTCAAGACTAATTTAAGTTTTATATCTAATTTTTGAAAAATTACAATCAAACATACCCAACACCATAAGTGTTAACCAAAATAATGAAAAGAGGACCCTTGTATGTTAAAACTTAACCTATATTTTGCAGGTGATGACTATGATAAAATCTATTCCAAATCACAATTATTACCCATTGTGATTGGTTATCATATTGCTCACTATGTCAAGAGACCCAATACAACCCTGACACATGCTATTGAAGATATGTTACATATTAATCTCGCCAGTTACCACACTGAAAATCGCAGTAAGTTGAATCTGATTCCAAGAGAAAGTTATCTAAAAGCAGCTCGAATTGCTTTACTAGCTTATGTTCAATTTGCAAAAGGTATTGATCATGTAGATCTTGAGTTTGATATGACAGATTTCAAACTAAAATGTGTTAGAGAAGAATTGTTAGAAATTACAAAATCAGATTTCCCATCACCTTGTCTTGTGAAAAGTGGATCTGGTGACAAAATTTTGTTAACTCTTTTACCAGAAGACATTTTGACTTATCTGGAATACTATAATTTATTGTTAGATCCAATTGATACTCAAAACAAAAATCGTATTATGATTCCAATTGAACCCTATACAGGACCACAATTTGTCAAACGTTTATTATCTAGGCATGTTCGTAATATTCCAATGACAATTCTAGAGTCACCACTTGTAAACATCATCTACGAAAGTTAATAAAAATTAATGAAATGAGGATCCCACACATGTCAACACCATCTAAAGAACTTTCCAAAATTCAAGAAGAAATCGCATCACTTCAAGCGCGTTGATCCATCTGCTGAAGTTCGTGTAACAGTTGCCGAACAAAAACGTGGTAAAGATTTAGACATTTTGGTTCATGATAACGATCATCGTGTTCGTATGACAGTTGTTGAGCAAAATCGTCCTCAAGACCTTGATATTCTTGTCAATGATAGTTCACACTATGTTCGTATGGCTGTTGCTGAACAAGGTAGACAACAAGATTTGGATATTCTAATTCATGATAAGGATACTTATGTTCGTAGAGTAGCAATCGCAATGTTTGAAAAATTGAAAACTGAAAGGAACCCATAACATGTCAATGAAAGCCTATAAAGCTTTTAATGCCGATTTCACCTGTAGAGATTTTCAATACGAAATTGGCAAAACTTATACAATGGATGAAAAACCTATACCATGTGAAAAAGGTTTCCACGCTTGTCCAGAATTAGAAGATGTATTTGGTTACTATAATCCAACTAACAAAATTCGTATCTGTGAAGTAGAAATGAATGGTATTAACATTAAACATGAAGATAAAATTGTCACGAATAGTATCACTATTTTGAAGGAAATTGATTATAAATCAATATTTGACATCTATTCACCAAACGATTCTGAACAAATGATGGCAGCTTGGTATATGGATGTAGAAGACTTATCAAAGTACCTTGACCATTACAACACATCTGTTCGAACTATTATCGCAAACCGTGGTCTTGACAAACACCTTGATGTTCTTGTGAAAGATAAAAATTCTTATGTTCGAGCTGCTGTGGCAGAAAGAGGACGTGACAAAGATTTGGATATCCTTATCAAAGATCTTAAGGATATCGTTTTATTAACAGTTATTGAACAGTGTCGTCCTAAAGACTTAGACGTTTTTGTACACAGTTCTAATCCTTATATTCGTATGAAAGTTGCTCAACAAGGGCGTGACAAAGATTTGGATATTCTTGTGAAAGATAAGAATAATGATGTTCGTGAAATAGTTGCTGAAATCGGTCGTCCTCAAGATCTTGATATTCTTACTAAGGATAATGATGAAAATGTTCGTGCAGCTGTTGCTAAACATGGACGTGACAAAGATCTTGATCTTCTTGTTTATGATGATTCTTGGTTAGTTCGTGAAACAGTTGCTAAACATGGACGTGACAAAGATCTTGATCTTCTTGTTTATGATAATGACACTGATGTTTGCGTAGCAGTTGTAAAACATGATCGTCCTCAAGATATTGACATTCTTATAACTAATTCAGATTCATATATTCGTAGTATTATTGCTGAAAAAGGTAATCCAGAAAATCTTGATGTTCTTGTGAAAGATAAGTGTGAGTATGTTCGTTCAAAAGTTGCAGACCATGGACGTGTCAAAGACCTTGACATTCTTGTTTACGATGATTCTCATATAGTTCGTGAAACAGTACTGGAACACAAACGTAATCAAGACTTAGATATCCTTGTTCATGATAATAGTGAATATATCCGTAAAGATATTGCAGACCATGGTCGTGACAAAGATTTGGATATTCTTGTCAAGGATATTGATGAAGATGTTCGTTGTGCCGTTGCTAAAATTGGTCGTCCACAGGACTTAAACATTCTTGTAAATGATGAAAATTCTAATGTTCGTATGACTGTTGCTGAACATGGTCGTCCACAAGATTTAAACATTCTTGTAGATGATAGTGATTATGAAGTACGTCAAACTGTAGCTGAGCAAGGTCATGACAAAAATTTGGACATTTTGGTTAACGATGATTATTACGAAGTGCGCCAAGCTGTAGCTGAACAAGGTCGTGACAAAGATTTAGACATTTTGGTTAAAGATCCAAATCCTAATGTCCGTGTTTCAGTTGCTTCTCAAGGTCGCTCAAAAGACTTAGACATTCTTATTAATGATGATAATGAAGATGTTCGAGCAGCAGTTGCACGTGTGGGTCGCCCCCAAGACATTATTATTTTGATTCATGATTCAAGTGATTATGTTAGACATACAACTGAAAATTGCAGTCGTTAATCCCAACACCAATTGAAAGGAAACCTATCATGAAAGCTTACAAAGCCTTTAATGCCGATCTCACTTGCCGAGGTTTTCAATACAAAATCGGTAAAACTTATACAATGGATGAAGAACCCATACCATATGTATCAGGTTTTTACGCTTGTGAAAATTTAGATGATGTGTTCATTTACTATACACCATGGGCTAATAAAAAAGTTCGTATCTGTGAAGTAGAACTAGATGGTACCATTATTAAATCTAATAGAAAATATGTTTCAAATAAAATCACAATTGTAAAAGAGATTGACTATAGTATCTTTAAAGTCACTTCTAAAAATTCTTATCATCGTATGATGGTTGTTCATTATGGTACTGATGAAGATTTGGATATCCTTGTGACAGATGAATCGTCTCATGTTCGAAGTACAGTTGCATTTCAAGGTCGTACCAAAGATTTAGACATTCTTGTGAATGATGATGCTTACGTGGTCCGAGCAGCAGTTGCTATGCAAGGTCGTCCACAAGATCTTGACATTTTGGTTAACGATGAGAATCCAGATGTTCGAGCGGCCGTTGCTATACAAGGTCGTCCACAAGATCTAAATGTCTTAGTAAATGATGATGACTACATTGTTCGTATGGTTGTTGCAGGACGAAAACATGGTACAGATCTTGATGTTCGTACAATAGCATTATATAAATTAAGAAAAATCCATAACACCAATCAAAATACTAACTGAAAGGAACTTTGAAATGAAAGCCTACAAAGCATTCAATGCCGATCTCACATGTCGTGATTTCCAATATGAAATCGGTAAAACTTATACAATAGACGAAAAACCTGAACCATGTGTGGCAGGTTTCCACGCTTGTCCTAATTTGAACGATGTGTTTAATTATTACCATCCTGCCCAAAAGGTTCGTATTTGTGAAGTGGAGTTAAATGGTGATATTGTTAAACATGATGATAAAGTTGTCACAAATAGTATCACCATTTTAAAAGAAATTGATTATCAATCAATGTTCACCATTTATTCATCTAATGAATATGTCAAACTAATGGCAGCTTGGTATATGGATCGAGAAGATTTAACACCGTTTCTCCATTCATCTAACGATTACTTACGAGCAATCATTGCTCATCGTGGTCTGGATCAACATTTGGATAAGTTAATTCACGACCAACATTATGCCGTTCGAGTTGCAGTTGCTAAGCAAAAACGACCACAAGACCTTACTATCTTAATCAAAGATGAAGATTTTGCTGTTCGAGCAGCTGTTGCAAAAATTGGTCGTGATGAAGACCTTGACATCTTGGTTCATGATGATCATGTTGACGTTCGTAAGGAAGTTGCTAGAATGGGTCGTGACAAGGACCTTGACATTTTAGTTCATGACTCATCACCATCCATCCGTAACAAAGTTGCAAAACATGGACGTGATAAGGATTTAGACATTTTGGTACATGATAGTGAACCAGATGTTCTTGTTAATGTCCTTAAACACAATCGTGATGAAGACTTAGATTTCTTAATCAATAACCCTAATTATTTTGTTCAACGCCAAATTCTTAGCACTCATCGTCCACAAGATTTGGATGTAATAGTCAATAGTGTAGATCCAACCATTCGTGAAATAGTTGCTTATTACGGATTAGATAGACATTTAGATATCTTAGTTCATGATAAAATTAATCAGGTTCGTATGGCTGTTGTGAAACGAGGTCGTAGCGAAGATCTAGACATTCTTGTAAAAGACCATGACCCAGATATCAGAGCCATCGTTGCAGATTATGGACGAGACCAAGACCTTGATATCCTTGTTCACGATCGGTCTCGTTTTGTTTGTTCAGTAGTTGCTGAAAAAGGTCGTCCACAAGATCTGGACATTCTTGTTCACCATGAGTCTGATTATGTTCGCCAAGAAGTTGCAAAACATGGACGCGACAAAGATTTAGACATTCTTGTTGAAGATGATTATTCAGACGTTCGCCAAGAAGTTGCAAAACATGGACGTAAGAAAGATCTTGATATTTTAGTTTATGATAAAGATGTCCTTGTTAAAACTGAAATTGCCAAATTAGGCTATCCGTACTACCTAGACATTTTATCTAAAGATGAGAATTCCATCATCAGATGTCTTGTGGCTGAATATGGATACGATGCTCAGTTAGATAACTTGGTTCATGATCCTAGTCAAACAGTTCGTTCAAAAGTTGCTGAACGAGGACGTGATCAAGACTTAGACATTCTTGTTCATGATAACATGACTTACGTTTGTGTGACAGTTGCTGAACAAGAACGAGAGCAAGACCTTGACATTCTTATCAAACATAAGTCACCTTACGTTCGTGAAGCTGTAGCCAAAATTGGTCGTCCACAAGACCTTGACATTCTGGTTCATGATGAAAATGTATGGGTTCGTTACTCTGTTTCTGAACAAGGTCGTCAACAGGATCTAGACATCTTGGTTCATGATACTGAATTAGAAATTCTTTGGCTAATTATTAAGATTGGTCGTCCACAAGATATTGAAATCTTAAAAGACCATCCAAACGAACGGATTCGAGAAGAAGCCCAACATAAATATAATAAGTATCTTAAGGATGGTTTGTATAATAATCAATAACACATCATCCCAACACCACTTTTGTAATTTTAAATTTTAACTAAAAATAAGGAGTTACCATCATGAACAAATTACTAAAAGCTTACCGTAAAAAATACGAGTTGTTCCTATTTGACCGTCCAGTCATTATGATTCAAGAATCAGCGGATATGAATGTCATTATTGAAAATACACTTGGTCATATTCCACCACTGACCCAAATCAACTACCGTTCTGATAATCCTTATCAATTTAAAGGAATTCATTTGACCAACGGTGTATTTCTGGTAAATGCGCAACCTGAATTCACACAGGTAGCCTATATTCCACATATCACTGTATATGCATTACTATCCAACTTAGAAGATGCTAGTATTCAAGGTAACAGTCTTTTTGCACTTGAACAAACTTGGTAATCACTTTTAATTCACAAAATCTTAGAAAGGTTGTGGCAATATGATCAAAAATAATTATGCTAATCAAGTTTCACAATCTTCTAAGAAACTTGTGGAAAAGAAGTATGTTGGTAACAATTATACCAACCATACTAAAAATACAACTAAATCTATTAATAATTGTTCAACTAACAAGTCAACACGACTTGCAGCAATTGATCAAAATGTTAGGTCAACACACACGGTTACAAGAATTATTTCAAAAAGAAATATACTCCACGAAATATGCAATATAGCCCATCATCAAAAACATTTTACTAAAAATTCATGAATCACGTGCTGTTAAAATAGAACATCTTGAGAAAAAGTATTAAAACAAAAGCTGAAAGTATCCGAGTTGCCAAATTGTGGTAATTCGGAAATAGTTAAAAGAAAAGGAATCCGCCATGTCATTAAAAGATTACATACTTGGTCAAGAAAACCAATTAGAAAATATGGAAAAACGCTACATTTTTAAAAAAGGTTATGGTTTCTTAACAGCAGCTGTTGCACCATTTGACCGTCATATGTTGATGGCTGAAGAATTGTATAAAGATCAACCACGTTTGACAAAAGAAATCATGTTGAAAAATCGAACCATTTTTGGTAAATGTGTATGCTAAAAAAACGATTCCTTTATTTTTGAATATTTCTGAGTCACCAAAAATATGATGGTTACAAGACTGTTAATTTTTGGACATCTTTTGAAGAATATGAGGATGTCATTCATTATGTCCACACCATCTACACAACAGGTCAATTGCCAGAAGAAGTGTTGGAAGAAATGTAACTCAACATCACTCTCGTTCACACTTGAAAATGATGAAGAAAGGATATAAAAATGACCACTACTCCAACCATGAGTCTTCCTGAAATTGAAAAAGGAATTCTTAGAATTTTTAAAAGAAAATTATTCACATGAAACGATTAATGATGATGTGATCACTATTGAAGCCTATTGGGATTACAATGACCAAATTTCATCTGGCAGTATGAATGACATTCTTGAACATGCAGCTAATCTTCGTAAGCAAGAACCTGATACACCCATTCAACAATTATTAGAAATGGCTATTTGTGATTATGGTTTTGATGAAGATTGGTTCATTCATTTAGATGAACAATTGATGGAAAATTACCTATCTGATTTCAACTCATTCAGCTCAAAAATGTTCCATGAAAAAAGTATTGATATTGATTCTTACCAAGAAGAATTCCAAGAGTTCTATATGGAACATGTTGAATTGGATTATAATATCGAAAAACTTTTGTCTCAATCTTATCCAGATGACCTCACTATTTACTTTGGTGGAAATTGGGATGACGATTATGGCAGTCTCAGTGTTTGGGAAGATTCAGAATATGATTCAACATCAAAAGATTACTATGAATCTACCGCCCTTGGTTGGTTGCTCAAAACCCAAAGGCTATACTGTTGAAGATGTCTTTAATAAAGATAAAGAGACACCATTCCTCAAGCAATTCCGTGAAGAAATTTGGAGCTATGTAGCTGATTTGGATCGTTACCAACTTATCGCCATTCCAGATTCTACTAATTGGGCTGCCATTGCTCAACTAGAAGTGGACAAATGTGGCATTATTAAGAAAGGTACAACATTTGGTCTATTTGATGGTACCTTTGGTTCAGGTTCTGGCCTGAGAATCAAACTTGAAAAAGATATCATCATCAAACCAGATGCTAAAGATGCCAAAATTTACCTCGTTGATCCACGTTATCACCACTCATCTTATAACTATTCACCAAGAGCTGTATATGGATTCAGTCGATCCCATTGCAATGAAAAATCTAGATGTTTATGAAAAAGGATAACTAAAAAATGACACTGAAAGAATTTTTAAAACTATCAAACTTTGGACACATTCACACTATGTTCTTAGATAAGCATTCAGGTGAAATTTTCACAATGGATGCAACTGATGAAAGATTTTTGAAACAGGATATGAATCTATCTAAAAAATTAGTAGATATGCCTATTTCTGATCAAATTCAGTATCTTCACTCAGATTCACTTAAATTAGTAAACATTCAGTTCAAATTTGTAGCAGGTAAATTTGATTTTCTAATGATTACATTTGAATAACCATAGTCTAAAAGAAGAATGTTTCAAAACATTCTTCTTTTTAGTAATTTGGTAAAAATCGCTACACCCAACACCATTTTTTTGTTATTTTACTATTCAAACAGCCAAGAATTCACACTAACAATTTCATAGTACAATAGGACTCAAAATAAACATTTTTTTACCTCGTACTCTAAATTTTAACAATCTTTTAAATACATACACCACATGGATTCTTGGCTGTTTAAATAGTAAAATAAATCTATAAGATAAGGAGATATACCATGAAACTAACTGACTTACTAAACATGTCTAAATTTGGACTCATTCATATTGCAATTGTAAATGATGATACTGACACCATTTATGTATTCAACATTGCTGATGACTGTTTCCTCAACTCTGACAAACGATTTTCTAAGAAATTAAGTAATTTATCCGTCGCAGACCAAAGTCACTATATCCACAACACCCCACTATATGTCCAATCTCTCAACTATAATGCTGTTAAACATGGCTCAGCAGCTCACCCTATTACTTATCTTATGATTCATGTGACAAGTACACCAAAATAAGTTATGCTATTAAGAAAGGAACTCAGATATGCCACCCATCCGTTATGTTTACATCATTCAAGTCAATTATAATAACACTAGTCAAGTGGTTGCAATTTGCTCCTCACTTAATCAGTTGAAAAGCACTTTATTAGATGTTATGTTGGAAATGGAAGATTATTATCAATATGATCCAAAGAACTACAAACGTCTGGAATTCAATAAAGAATATCGTAAAGATTTTAACCAAGTAAAGCAAGAACTGCGTGAATTTGGTTACAGTTCGGCGCAACTATATGACAATTTTTTTATAATCCTAATCAACCAGATAATCACATCAATGTGAAATTTGAAATTACTGTCACAAAACATATTTTTAAATAGCCACTATATTTCAGATTTTTGAATAAAAAAATAAGGAGTTTCAACACCATGAACAAATACCCCTATTACTACGCCATTTACCAAAATGGTCAATACCTAGCAAATGCTTGCTCTACTGATTGGGATGAATTGGATCCTTATGGTGCAGGTGAAGTCGTTGAAGTATCCAAAGCACTTTATGATTATCTGCTTAAGAAATCTAGTCAGGTTCCATCTGACCAAACGATTTGGATTTCAACAGATGACTACAAACCAGAACCATTTGCTATTCCATACACCAATCTTGAACTAGATGAGGAAAAAGTGAAAACTTTTGACCAACGTTGGAAAGATCTTCAGAAAGAATATCCAGAGGATTTTCCAATGGATAGTCCAAGTCGCACCACATTTACACCTTGGAAATTGATTAATTCTGAAAATTTTTCAAACTTGATCTTAGAAGAAGATGATCCTAATCTAGATATTACAGGTCTCTATCTCACTGGTTTAAACGACCATCATTATATTGAAGACCTGACCAACAAGAAAAATGTTGATGAATATCAATTCATGAGTGACGGTTTTTATCCATTTCATGGAGTTTCTGATAATGCGACCCAAGTGAAACGTTACCTACAGAAACAAATTGATACGTATTTGTATCAAAAATGATGTAACTGGTGATCAAGGTTTCTATGAGGGTAAACGTTTGGTCAACTTTATCCAAATGCATCCAAACTATCACTTCGTTATCTTCTTCAGTCCATTCATAAATGACCACACCAACGGTTTTGAAACACAAGGTTGGCGTTGGCACAAATGGGGAGAATATATTGGCAAGCACACACCTTGTTATGAATATCTAAGTGATGAAAAAGGTATTGACTATGTACTCACTTGGAAACTTGCTATTGTAGAAGATGATCCATCATCCCAACACCAATAAACGAAAGGAATGACACTATGATCCACACCCTAACCAAACCAAGTTCATTCATGACCTTTTATTTTGCAGATATTCCAGGATCTGACACTGAGTCTATTGTTGAAATGGATATCACTGATTATGAACCCTTTCAAATTAAAATTGCTGAAGCTAATCAGAACCGTCATCGTGGTTATACAATATTCTACCACTATCGTACCAATTCAAATGAACCATGGAAAAATTTTGAACCATCTATCAAAGAAATTCGTGTAGATGACACTAATTTTGAGCAAGTTTTAATTGATTTTAATCAATTCACTATCACGGTTCCAGTTTCTAGACTAGATTTCCATCTTAGTTGCTATGATGACTATGTGAATATCATGCAGCAAATTAAAGAACTTAGATTCAAATAAAATCTAACAAATTGATTTGACAGAACTAGTTCAGTATGATATACTAACTACAGATGAAGCAAATGTTTCATCTACACTTGCTGCTTAATAATAAAATTATATTTAGATGGTCATCTTTCAGTCACTTTCCAACATTTCACAAGAAAGATCATTTTCAATTTAATTTTTCACAGGAGAATAGCTGCAACTATTCTCCTAAATTTTTTAATGAATAACACAACACCACTTCTGTTATTTTAGTCTTAAAAACAGTCAAGGATTTTATTTATTTTTCTTAGCTTACCAATTAAAAAATTTCTTTCTGTTTTTCTAATCCTTGACTGTTTTAAGACTAAAATCTAATAAACTCATTTGACAGAACTCGTTTACTATGATATACTAATTATATTCATATTTAGTCATGTTTGGAAGAATAGCGGCAACTATTCTTCCAAAAATTTTATTGGTGACTCAACACCACTTCCAGTTATTTTAGTATTCAAACAGCTAAGGATTCTACTTACTTTTCATCTTTTTCCAGTTTAACCAATAAGATTTATTTAAGAGGGCTATGTATAAATTCATCGATGGTTTTGAATCCTTGGCTGTTTGAATACTAAAAAATATAATCAAATAAACCACAACACCATTCGTTGTGGTTTTTATTACCAAAGATTGGAGAATACTATGACATCGTTAAAAAAACTTGACTTTAAAGAATCCCATTGTTATCAATGAAATCGTTCGTGACCCATATTATCATGATAAATATCTATTTGAAAACGATCAATTGACATTGACACAAAAAGTCAATATATTTGTTGGTCCAAATGGTTATGGAAAGACAACCTTGCTTAGAATGATGAAAGAAGCTCTTGAAAAACAAGGTGCTTTTTCATTTAGTAACAACGCTTATTCTCGTAGTGTTTCTAAAGCTTTTCGTAACGTTTTGTCTAGTGACTCAACTGTTGATGATGAAGATAAGGCAACACTTGGTTTCATTTCTTATGATTCACATGCTGATGACCATACTAATACTATGTCATCAACATTAGCAAATAAAGATTTGGTTCAATTTGCTCTACGTGGTGAATCTTCTGAGGGTCAAAATAATCTATACTCTATGATGGATTTGTTCAATAATGCTCAAGCTATTGCTAAGAAACATCAAAATCTGGAACAACTCATCATCTTTGTGGATGGAATTGATTCAGGTTTGTCAGTTGATATGATTGATTTAATCATTCGCACATTAGATGTTAAAATGAAGCAAGTTGAGGATGAAAATCCTAACTTGGAAGTTGCTATGATTTTCACCACCAATAATTACGAAATGGTTCGTGATTCAATCGCACTTGACCCCATAACATCTGAGCCAATTGAATATGAAAGTTATGAAGATTTTTCGTAAAGATATGAAACAAAAAAATCAAGACTATAAGGAATATAATCATGTACCCAACATCACCCAAGTCTAGTCAGACAAATGAAAATAATAAACCAATTAAAAATCAAGTTGAACCTTGACCACCGTTATCATCGTTTGATAAAGGCTGCTTATGGTTTGTTATAACCACCAATAACTTGTTAAAAATAATGAAATGAGGAATCCACTATGAGTCAATCTAATCAACCTGTTAAATACTATGGTATTTTAGACAAAGCTGTAGGTAAAATTCGTGTCGGTCTGGTGAATACAAATTGCGAAACATTGGCAAAAGAAGTTGCCCAAGAACTCGCATTTGATTATCCCGACCCAGAAGTAATGAAATATATTACAGAAGATCAAGAGGTTGATCTTGCTGATGCACTCATCATCTTAAACCGTTTTCAAACAGCTGTTGTTCAAATAACACCTGCACTCTACCATGAAATCAAAAACCTATCTGGTTCAGCGGTCTTCTCAAATGACCACTTCTTTTACCAAGGTAATGTAAAAGAAACCACCACTGAGACTTATTTTAAAAAGTGTCAACAACCTGATTCTAAATGGTATTACGAACTAACTCCTGTTGATTGGGTATTTCAGTTACTATACCCAAATAATTTGAACGATTTAGTAAATGTGGTGAATCAATATGATTATTAAAAAGACATACATTGAAAAAATTTCTGTATCACCTCAACACCTACCTACATCTGAGGATTGGCAGACTATTTTTGATAAGTATGGTCCAAATTGTATCATTGAAGATATCAACTTAGATGAATGTAGAAAACTGTACCAACCTGCTACAGAACTCACCTTTTTAGAGGGTGAGGTCGTCATCACCATTGCAACTTATGAACCTGCTACACTTGAGAAATTGAATCAACATTTCCCTTATAGTCAAGTGGACTATGACCTAACAGGTCCAGTTTCTGAAGTGTGGTGATAACAAAGAAAGGATACCCATATGCAAAAATTACTCAGTGAACTAGTACAAGCACCACCATTCATGTATGGTATATTGATTGGTATGACTATCATTGTTTTCATTTTAAGCCATTTGAATATAAGATATGACGAGAAGTATCCCTATGATGCGAATCGTTATACACTACCAGTACTCTATCTCATCATATTTACGATGGGGTTTGCAATGGCTACAGGACTTCGATCTGCTTATGTGGATGCCAATGCTCAAGACTTTGCTACCGTTAAGAAAGTAAACAACACCCTTGTCATCAAAGGTCATAGCATCTTTCTTCAAGACAAAACGCTACCTATCAAAAAGCAAGTAGATAATATGAATATCATTGAATACAAAGGTGAAGATTATATTGTTTACGATGATCAAATAAAAATAAAGATAAGGAATACGTACTATGATTATTTATTTTGTAAATGTTGGTGCATCTTTATTTTTACTCAGCATCATTTTCACAATTCTTATTGCAACTATTACTACGAAAATTCTTAAAAAGAAATCACCAAAGTCACTTGATGAAGATAAAGATCCAATAGCAACAGCTATGACAGGTGTGTTCATATTTATTATTTCAATGGTACTATCGTGTGGTGTTCATGCGCTACAAATTTATCAATTCGTGAAAAATACAGATCAAATTGCTATAGAAAACTACATAATCACACGTTCAGATAAGACAATTGATTTCACTAAACTAGGTTCTGATCCCAACACAGAACTATATTACAAAGAGGGTTACAAGACACCTTATGATAAAAACATCTTATCCTATCTTCAACCACTCAATAAGAATCGTCAGTTCACAATTCTAAATGAAACAGATCGTAATATTCGTATCAAGTCAACCTATGATAATAATGAATATGATATCAATTTAAAAACGCACCCTGAGTTGTTCAAAACCCTTAAAAACTTGAAGAAATGAGGTGAATAAAGATGTTCAACAGTTTATTCATTCTTATCCTCATTATCACAATGATTCCATTTGTTATCTATCTATCACGTTTACATGACGTGGATATTTCAACATTCATTAATGGTGTCTTGTACACGATGACAGCCATTTGGACATCTATTTGGTTAGCAGGTGCGATTGTTTTTTGGGTGACACACTAACATTTCTCAACAACACATTCGCACGGTTTGCCGTGTTGTGCCAAAATGTTGTTCATCATTCACAAACAAGTACGTTGAAAAGAACGCAACAACCTGGCACATATGGCAAATGTCTGCGAACATATCTCACTAGAACATATATCAAAATTTCACCAATATTCACCATTATTAAAATCCCAATAGAAAGGAGTAACCCTATGCAATTAAAGAAGAATGACGTGCTCATGGAGAGCTCAAATAAGAGCCTATGGCGCGTTGTGGCGTGTCTGAATGGTTTGGTTCCCTCATACCAGTTGGAAGCGGAAAATGGCGCTCAAAATAGCCAGAAAGTGGGTAAAATTGTCTTTGAGACCCAATTGGGCGATTATGAGCTATTAGGTCCACAACATTACCGTTACCAAACTGTTCAAATTCGCCACAACGTGCGCAAACAGAAACACCTAGCCAAATGGAGACAACAACGAGCTCTCGTCAATGGTCAGCACAATTATATATCCAATAATGACGACATTATGGAAGAAAATGCACCATTTGTGGATAATAATGATGTGAATATGGATACCACTGGTGTATCTTATCATGAGTGGGAAAAGGGTTATTATGACCCCCTTTTCGACCAAAATAAGGGTGATGACCCCCTTTCCGATAATGCGAGGCCGCTGCCGCGGACACTTGGCGCGATGCTGTCGCACGGTGAGCCGCGCTTTTCCCCTGACGCTGCGCGCCAAATCGAAGCGCATTTTTTTCTCAAAAGATTGCGAATTTTAACGCCCAAGAATGCGAATCTTTCGCCCACCTGAATGAATCCAGTCTCTTGACCTATGAAGATCCAGAATTATTCAAAGAAAATGGAAATCATAGAAATTGGTATAAGAAACCAAGAAATGTAAGGAAAAATGAATCAATGACTGATTCAGGAAATGGACCAGTAAATGGTCAGGGTAAGGATTGGAAAGGGAATATTTTAGAATCTAAGGATTCTAGGAATAGGTCTAAGGAAATTTCAGGAATTTCTCAGGGAATGAATCAAAAAGATTCCAGAGATTTAATTGAATCTGAAATGAATCCAACTCAGTCCAATCAATGGCTATTGAATCAATATAATCAATCCGAAGAACAAATGATTCAAGACTATATCAGACGGACCTATGGGGATGTCAAGAAAATCCCATACCGTAAGGGTCACAGTGACACACGCAGCCTAGACTTTATGACCAAGAAGCAACATCAGCTTGTCAAGAATCTTGAAAAGCAATTCAAAACAACCTTTACTGGTAAAACCATGGGTCAACTGAACATCTTCCTTGATACTTATATGGCAGAGCTGAAAGCTCGAAAAGGGCAGAATGCGAACGGTCACAGACCACAAAATGACCTGTCGTTTGGCTACTTAACCAATGATCCAAAAACAGACCGCAGTCAGAACTTCTGGGTTAGTGAGAAGCATTCTCACTCTATAACATAGGAATTGGGATCATAACAGTTAATTAGAGTACTGCTGATAGTCATATGTGTTGGAGTTGGTATTGACTAACTTAACCACATTGGGTGATCCAGACTGTTATAAAGATATTATACACCACCACCCAACATCATCTTCGTTTCTTTCAAATTCTTTTCCACTGGTCTACCTCTTGGTGGGCTAAGTGGATAAAAAACTAAAATAATGAAAATAGAATAAGGAGTACCTAATATGAATCTACTTAATAAAATTGAAGAAAACCGTACTGCTCGTAAACATGCTGCACAAGTAGCCACGCAACTATTTTATATATTTAGTGACTATCGTGATCGTCATAGCTATCGTGACCATGATATTTACGAAAACATTCATGCAGCTATTGATAACTTTGTTTCATATACGGAACTTTTTAAAGTAAGAACTTCAAAAGGTATTTTTGCATATAACATTCGTATATCCAGTTTATTCGACCCTGAAAATATGATTAAATTTGATCGAAAAACAAAAGTATCAAAATTGACCGTTTCCTTAGATAAGTATAATCCCCTTGCAGGTATTAACTATATAGGTCGTGATATTCAACCTCAACCAGTTCCAAGTAACAAACTATTTGAAGCTTATTTCCAAATTGATAGCCCCAATTTCAATGAAGCAACCCTTGATGTTGAAACTACATACGCTATTCAAGAGCAAGATTTACCAGAAGCTCTACAAATGTATGCTGACTCTAGTGTCCTTGGTGAAGTATTGGTTCGATTCTTCACAGATATTGAAGATAAGACCATTGTGACAGATGATTATGAATTTGAGTTAGAATAATTCTCTATAACAATTTCCTATGACAACTGCAACATAAGATATACAGGTGCGTTATTATAACCCCTGTCGCAGTGACCCACGGTGTGCCACGCTGACCCACCATAACCCCCCCCACTTTGGGTAAAATTGGCAAAACGTGGGTCAGTTGCGAAATGTGATTCACATGAGACATGAGTCAATTGCGAAACCTGATTCACATAACCCCATTTTTGGAAATTGTACCTGACGTGTGTGATCCAATGTGGGTCATATCGCTACACCGTGGGTCATCTTTATACCAATGACCCCCTTTCCGATAACTAGATTCTCCGTCGCCAGTTATCAGATACTTTTTATTTAAAGGAGTCGCTATGATTTATCTTATTAAGAGTCACGTAAATGGCAATTTAGGTATTTCCGATCATATTGTGGAAGAATGGGTACCTATGATACCGCTGACGATGCGATTCGATTCCTGAAAGAGCGCCAATTGATCAAAAAGCTCAAAAAGGAACCTATACGTGAATATGACGAATCCACTGTAAATGAATTGATTGAAGTGATTCAGAAAAACTATGGATAATTGTTACGATTGGATGACAATTGATTAAAAATTTATGATAGCGCTTGCTTTTTGTAAATGAAATGATGTATATTATAATAAATTAGGAATCATTAATAATAGTGATTCATTAGTGAATGGATGAATAATTGAAAGGAGACGTGATGGATATGATGGGAAAATTTTTATATAATGCCGTACCTGCTGTACATTACCCACCTGAAAGAATTGTGAATACATGGTTCATTCAGGAGAATGGGAATCTCTCTCGTAAATCGTATCATTATTTTGTCAATGATCTCTTTGAGGAATGTGTCGCGATTACTCCTTATGCGTCTATTCATGATGATGCTCGTAAGGTCGTGGATACACCTATTTGGACCGAAATGATCCCTAAAGAGAAAACGGCTTGGACTCCTATTCAAGCAGGTATTGAATATAAGATGCTAGAGCCTTTTGCATATTGGCAGTCTGACCTATCTGACGCAAGACGTGAAACACTGCGCGTCAAATTTGGTAAGATGGCCCTGTCGCAACTAGATGCTACAATGGAGCGCAAAATCAGATATTTGGAACGGAATCTGGGGATCGTCTTCCTTGGGGATGAGACCAATGTCAGAGATTTGTTCCAGGTGCTGAAAATTGAGGAGTACTTGTGATATCTCTTATAACAAGGATTCTGTGGCAGGGATTCCAAGGTGGGTCCTGATGTCTGAGGTGTCAACAGCTGAAGCAGATTGTAGCGATCTGTGGCAGCTACAGCACGGTGGACCACCGTGCGCCATGTGCTGATACCACATGGGTGCAGAATGCACATCACGATACTCTAACTTGTTATAGACTTATCCTAACGTGGAGCACGATGACGCACGTTGGAACAACGTGGAAAACTCTTATAGTCTATAAGAGTTTTTTTTGCGCGTGGATCACGCGGTCTTGTCAATGAAATTGACAATTATAGCTGAAAGCTAAGGTCTGGCATATTAGAGAGCATTTCTACATGTACAAAGTTGGGGCAAGTTTGGTCAACACCATTTATGTTATTTTTCTTTTCTTTTTCTCAGCTTTTGCTGAGAAACGCTTAAATAAATTTTGTGTTTCTACAACCGACCAGGCTCGAATGTCGTTAAACTTTAAGCAAATAAAAATTTTTCACAAGGAGTCCATATCATGGCAAAATCAATCCAAAAACTCGTAGACGTTACATCTTTCGCTAAAAATGAAAAAGGTCAAATGACCTTTGAATACAAGAACAGCAGCGGTCAAGTGAAACGCACTGTCTTGAAAGTGACATTCTCAGACACTTACCGTGGTAAGAAACGGACTTTCCGTTTACCAGCTGACGCTACAGCTGAGCAAATGCTCGCTCATGCTGAAGCACTTGCTGCATCTTACGACCGCCAACACGTGGCAGGTCTTGCTAAAGCTTCTAAGATGACTGAAGCTGAACGTCAAGCTGCTCGTGAACAAGGTCTCAAGAACTGGGCCAACATGTCAGAAGAACAAAAGGCTAAGCATGCTGAAGCTGCTAAAGCAAATGCTGAACTGCTTAAAGCTCAATGGGATAACAAGTCTGAAGCTGAAAAGGCTGCTCACGCTGAGCGGTCACGTGCTGCAGCGCTCGCGCAAGACCAAGTTGAAGTATCTGCTGAAACGCTTGCTGCACTCGCTTCACTCTAATAAAGTGTCGCTACGCGCCCACTAAGGGGTACCGAGGCACCCCTTTTTTATTTTAGTGGACTAAGCTATTTGGCTAGTCACTTGCCACACATGCTGTTTTAAGACTGGTTGGAATCCAGTCGTGGTGATTAAAAAGAATATTATATGGAAAATAAAAAGGAGAAACTATGAACATTAACAATAATTTGTCTGTTATTGGGCGCATTGCCAACGTGCCCTACATCATCAATGAAAAAGACCCTGACAAAACGACTATGATTCGTGTAACCCTGATTTCACCAAGATACAGTCAGAATCCAACTGATAACAAGGGCTACATGCACCAGATTACAATGTTTGGTAAAAATGCTGATAGATTTTTGGCAACGACCAACATTGGTGACCGCATTCGTGTGATTTATAATTTGGAATCACAGACATTCCAAGATAAAAATACTGGTCAAACACGGTTCGCAACTCGCAAAGTTTGCGAGATTTGGGCCTACGCTGAGAGTATGGCCGACAAAAATGACCGCTTGGCTCGAAAAGCTGAACAGTCTATGCAACAAGAACAAGGTCAAATGTAATTTGACCTTGTTGTTCTTTCGTTAATGAAAAAAAGGAGAACTTAACATATGTCAATTACTAACAACGGTGTCCTCATCGGTTACATGGCTAACGACCCTGTGACCAAAACCGTGAAAAACAATCTGATTACAAATTTCCGCATTGGTGTACCATCTTTGAGAAAAGACCAAAATGGTGAAACTATTACGGACTGGCTGTATATTACAGCCTTTGGTAAAGGTAGCTGAAAACATCGCCAAGCTTGGTGCTAAAGGTCGCCACATTGCTCTGGAAGTGATGACCTATGATGATTTCAGCACTCAAGGACAAATGTTCACAAATATTATTGTGAATACATTTGAATTTTTGGACAAGAAAGTTCCAGAACATGCTCGTAATGCTGAAAGCAACTATGGTTACAATGCTGACCAAGGGTATGGTTACGACCCTGCCTACTATGACCCAAATGCAAACGTAGGCGCTGACACAGGTTTTGATGTCAATGACCAATACGCTCTGACAGGTCAAAATCCTCGTAACTAGTTTCCTCGTACTCAATCGAGCCTAACAAGACCAATCGGTTTTAGACAGATAGTCTTGTTCCATCAAAAAATCTCAGGTATCTGAGATTTTTTTTTGCGCGTGGATCACGCGTTACTGTCTGGCATCTTATAAAGTGTTTATAACATTTGATTTGGGTGTGGCATGTCGTATCTGCAGAATGCACGTTGTGGCACGTCGTGGCGAATTGGGCAGAATGCCTTATGAGAGAATAGCTGTTCCATGTCGTAGTGATTTGTGGCAAATTGGATAAAATTTCATATCAATAGAATGGCTGTTCCACGTCGTGGCGATTTGTGGCGACCTGGGCTATTCTTCATCAGAATGAAGTATCGTTTGCTCGAATAGCGGAACGCTTGAGACAGTTCGTAAATAAGTAGAATACAATGATGAGAATACGATGCATGTTTGCCAGGTTTGCCAAACATGCCACAACGTGGAACACGTTTCTAAGCAATTTACATAACTTTTCTACACCTAAATAGATGAAGCACCTCGGTCAACACCATTTATGTTATTTTTCTTTTCTTTTTTCAAGTTCTTTGAACTTGATTAAAGGTTGTACCAACTCGCTCAAGCACTCCGTGCTTAAGCCTAGCTGACCATGCTACATGTCGTTAAACTGTCAAGCAAATAAATATATTAAGGAGACCATGACTATGGCATCTATCGTAATTAAAGACTCATTTAAAGCAGGAAAAGACGGAATTGACTTCAGCTATGTTCGCCCAAATGGTGAAGTGAAGACAACTCGCTTGAAGAAAAAGTTCTCTGACACTATCAATGGTGAAAAGGTGACTTTTATCTTGCCTGAAAACCCAACTGCTGAACAAATGTTCGCTCACGCAGAAGCATTGGCAACTCGCTACGTTCGCCAACATGTTGCAGGTCAAGCTAAGGCTGCTGCTATGACTGACGCTGAACGTGCAGAAGCACGTCAACGTGGCTTGGACAACTGGAATAACATGACAGCTGAACAAAAGGCTGCTCACGCTAAAGCTACTGAAGTGAATGCTGAAGCTCAACGCAAAGCTTGGAAAGCTTTGACTCCTGAGCAAAAGGCTGCTCACGCTGAAAAATCACGCGCTGCTGCAATGGCACAAGATGTTATCGAAGTGTCTGATGACATCTTTGCGCAACTGGCTGCATTGGGATAATCCCAATGCGCTTGCACCTTGTGTGCTAGTGCTCTCAACATGTTTGAGGTGTGTTGATTGGTTTCACACCTCAATTTTTTATATTCCTCCAACTTTGTGCTATTACTTTTCTTTTGTTAATCATTTTTTTCTCCTCCTAACTACACCTTGACACCAGTGGGTGTCAGTCAGAAACTGTTTGACAGTTCTGACCAAATGTATAAGCTGTTCCTTATTTCTCCTTGGGCTTATATCTTTGGTCAGGGTTGTCAACCCTGGACCCTTTCATCTGAATCTGAAAGGGTGTTGTGAGAGAGTCGGACATGCCGCAGAAACATGTCCACTCCCTAGTCAGATGTGCCGCAGAAACATGTCTCGACGACCACCAATCTTGTTGTTATTTCTGCCAACAGCATGATTGGTGTTGTGAATGAGTCACACGTGGGATTGAACGCGTGTGGCTCTTTTTACTTTTGGTCACGTTAGCAGTTCTATTTTTCTAAAGTTCCTCAGAACTGTTAAAGTGATGTGGTGAGCATAGCATAGAATATGCTTGCCATGTGCCATTTCAGTAGCTTGTAGCTTAGCTATTGAAATGGTGTTGTGAAAGACGCGGACGTATCTTTGATACCTCTGCTCGGAACCTTAGTGGTTCCGATTAAGCATATAAGCTTTGTATGTTTAATCGGACTCACTAATGATGACAGTACTCGTAAGATGTTTTCCTCCGGCATCTTATGAAGTGCAGTTGTTGGTGAGTTCCATTCGTCCAGAATGGGATCTCCTTATTTTCCCACAAGGTGAGCGGTTGGCATTGTAAGCCAATCTCTTATCATGTGGTTTTTAAATTTTTTTAGGGGAATGCCGTTCCAAGCATTCTTGTTATTTGAAATAATATATCTTGCACTGATGAAATCAGTGCCCATTGATTGCTGAAAGCAATCCAGGTGTGGCATGTTGCCACACCTTTTTTTCTTTTACGGGTTTTCTTTTTGGTTAGCTCACTCCATGAAAAAGAGTGGAAACAGTTTAGTCAACACCATTTATGTTATTTTCAAAAAAAGTTCTTGAACTCGATTCAAGAAAAATTTTAGTGAGGAGATATACTTTTTATGGGAAAATTTGCAATGTTTATTATTATGACTGTGTACTTTATGACGGTTGTTGGTTGGCCAGGTGTACTCGCTGCACCAGTTTGGTACACATTGATTAAGGCATGGTCTTGGACGATGCGTGAACTTGAAAACCAAGCCTAGTGTTTGGTTTTCACTTGGAGTAAGAATAAGGAGAAATGGATATGAATACTGAAACTTTTCGTGATATGTTGAATAAAAACGACCAAACTTGGAACAACGCTATGGAACAAGTGACAAGTCAAATTGGTAATGATGATGTACGTAATGACCTTTTGGACTGGTTGTTCAGATAAAGTTGACTTAGAATAAGGAGAAATAATTATGACACTATTACAACGCTACGAACTAGATGTAACAATTCCTGAAAGAATGGAAAAATTGAAGAAACTATTGGCAATGTTCTTGAATGGAAACGAAACTCGCAAGAAAGTTCTTGTTCACACAATTCGTAATACTATTTCAAGCGAAAATGATGTTGATGTGAACAACATGGTGTATTGTGTAGAAGTAAAACCACTTACTATGAGTGAGTTTGTTGTGGACCAATACAAACAGGTCAACATTCCAAATCATGCTAAGTTTACAATTGTTAAACCTATTAATAAAGATATGCCCAACCCAACATTTGTTATGCAAGTTTATCTTGATGATGAAAACAACATTGTTATCAAATCTATTCAAACTGATAGATTTGAACAAGATGAATTGAACTATGAAACGTTTGCTGAAGTGTTGATGGAGTTCATTGGTGTCTAATGAACTCTTTCTTTTAAAATAAGGAGAACTAGACATGGTGAAACCAATTAATTCAAACATGGACCCAATGTACACCACTCATTGTGGCATTTGTGAATGTTTTCTCACTGCTGATGAAGTGTGCCAAGTTGATGATGCGCGCGTGTCTGAAGTGTGTGCAGACTGTCTTGAATTGCTTGATGTCTGTTTGGGTTGTGGTTGTCACATCACACAAGAAGATGTGGAAGAACGTGACCGTTATTGTGAAGATTGTTACTAGAATAGAATAAGGAGAAATGGTAATGAATGATGTAAGACGTGAACTACGAGAAATAACTGATCAAAATTTTCGTAAAGTCATGGATAGGCAAAAACAAATATGGCGTTACCAAATGAGACAGAAAATGCATGAAGAAATGGTTAATTATCTAGTTTTTCGTAATGTACCTGAAGAATATAGAAAAACCATTGTATGGAATTAGATAGGAGAAACCTAAAATGAAAAAATTAAATCTTATCTCACTACTTGTGATTCGCTCACTTGTGACCTCTGCTATTATTGCACTGATTGGTGCAGTTGGTCACTACTACTTGTTAGATGACCACATCAACATCTTCAATAAGTTCTGTACCTACTTGCTGTTTTTATTGGTACTTGATGTGGTGCTGTTCATCTTTAAACATACTCGTATCGAGTTTGAAATTGATGATGCTGATTTGTGAAAAATGTTAAAATGAAATTGATGAGAGGTGATGGTCATGGACAAGAAAGACAAACTTTTATCACTGATTGATGAATTGAGTAACCGTCTTGACATGGAACCTGATGCACAAGATGTGTGGGAACTAGTCGAATATATGAATTGTGATGGACGATTGCGATTCTATAACAAGGATATTGCAATTGACATTGATTTTGTAGATGGCGATATTCGCCACAGTTCGAAAGGCATCACCCTCAGTAAATCATTTCGGATAAACATGGTACATCCTGTCTATCTGATTGGTCTGGAAAATGATGTAAAAGAATTTTCCATGAAACACCAAATTCCTCACATCTTCATCAACATGGACGACTTTGTGAACCGCTTGACACAAGCTATTAATGTAATGGAAAAATGCAATGTGGTCTCTGACACATATTGAGTAAATTGAAAATAAGGAGAAATGCTATGTCACTTGTAAGTTTAAAACATGTAATCGAAAACCGCTCCAACCGAGAACATAATGTGATGAACTTTACGGTTGACATCATTAATAATAATGATGACCGTAAAGAAATGATGAGCTATAGTATTGACCAAGGACTGAAGCATGTTGATGAGTTTGAAGTTGAGGGTGAAACCTATCGTGTTGAAATTGGTAGACACAAGGATATATATATCTTTCAAGTTTTGGACCAATGGAATCACCTGTCAATGGTGTTGCAGATTTGGTCATTACGAAACTGAATACGAAAGATTTGAGTGAACCATCTATCAAAATCGTATTGACCATTGGTGACAATAAAAATATCATTGCGAATGACATCGATGTGAAACATGAAGAATATGGCGCATTTGATTATGTTACTATTGCGGCACTTTTAGTAGAGTTCATCGGTGTATGATGAACTCTAAACTGTTAAAATAAAAATAAGGAGAAATAGTATGCCACATGTAAATCTACGAAATGCAATTGATGATTATTTCAATAGAATTGGTGAATTGATGGATTCCAATCCATCACTGTTCGATGAACCATTGACGAATGAAGATTTGATTCAATGCATTGACCAAAGTATGTCTCGTAGTAACAATATTGAGATTCATATTTTAAGCCCTGGCCCACTGACCATACACGTTAGATAACTGTTAAAAAAATAAAAAAATAAGGAGACCCACTATGAATAATAACAACGACATGCAAGAAGTAAAACGTTGCAAATATTTTTCTTAGGTGCTTTGTGCATCTTGGTCACAGCACCATTCTGGATGGTGATGACCATCTGTCTCATGATTGCAAACCTTTGGTTTGCTTTCAAAGAATTTGTTCTGGAAAATTAAAATGGAATATTGAAAGGAGAATCCCCATGACTAAAACTACAAAATCAAAAGCAATTGTCGAATTCGAAGAATTCGTTTCACGTTTCCTTGAGACGTATCATTCCACTACTTCACATCACGGAACGTTCTTGAAGTGTATTATGAAGCTGACAAGTTTGAAGTCGTTGGAGATGATGAAATGTCAACACCTATTCCAATATTGGCATTCACAACTGTTGAAGAAGATGACTTCACCGCTGCAATGTTTGATGAAGATGGTACATTGGACTTCTACAACATTATTGCAAAAGATTTCCAAATGCTTGCAGAATGCTTGGCGAAATTCCAATCGCTAGTCTCACTCGGTCTCGTTACCGAAGACCTCGCTGATGAAGTTGTGTATGATGAGCCAGAAACTTCCGAAGATGGACTAGAAGTGGAAAAATTGCCAATCTTTGATGAGGGTTCTGTTATCACCCAATACCCATGTCTGGTAAATCTTTACAAGACTGATGGCATCTTTGCACAAACATTCACCACCGAAAATGGTAATGAAGAATCTTGTATCCCAACTGGTCGTGAACTTCGCGATTCACCATTTGTTGCTGACCACTGGTTAGAGTTCGAGGACTCTTGTGGTGAGTTGTATTATGGTCGCTAGACCAAATCATGAAATGAAATTGAGAGGTAATTGAAAATGAAAGACGCTATTTTATATCTACTAAATAAAGTAGACAAATCCTTTGTCGCTAAAACGCTTGATGAATTTCTACATCCAAAAGCTGAAAAATCTATGGTCGTATTTGACCATGAAGCAAACTCAATTCATTCTATTCATGGTCTTGACAACTTGAAAGTTGGTCAGACCATTATCGTGATGATTGAGCGAAAAGAATTAGTTCGCTTGCTCGAAAATGGAGCAACTAGAGAAGAACTGATTGATGTACTAACCAGTCTCTTGACAAACGGTTTGCTCAATTCACTCAACATCTTTGAGTGAGAAGTTAACAACTTGTATGATCAGTTGCACCATAGTAGATAACTTGAAAATGGTGCGGACAAAAACAAATTAATTAACGTCCTGTATTGTCTGTTGAAAAACTGTTTAATAAAATCACTCGATGCATTCGAGTGATTTTTTGTTATTATAAAAGTAAGGAGAAAAATCATGAAACTAGAACGAGAAGATATTCAAATCACCATCGACATTATCAACAATGATATCGAATTAGATATCCCCTACACAATGCTGAGCATTGTTCAAGAATCTGAAAAGAATTGTGCCTACTGGTACATTCCTGAAGTTGGAATCATGTTTGGCGAGATTGATTCAATGCCGGAAGATGCCGTGCTTTTTGTGCGAAGTAGAAAAATTTGATGACCGTTGGACCACCACGAATCCATTGACCAACGCGATTAAATTGCAGAATTATGTAGTAAATTCCTTACGCGCTTATCTCTCCCAAATGGCATAAGGTAAGGTGAGTGAAAATGTACTACATGAATCATATCAAGATCCAAAATGGTGTCTCAACTGTACCCAATCGTGTCAGAGTTGGTAATCGCTCTGACGCGAATCAGTTGGTTGAAGTGGATCTCAAAAATTTTAAAAATGATTTAAAAAGCGCTCCTATTTTACGAAACTGATATGAACGTTGAAAAGATTATTTTGTCAGACATTGATGAAATCATTGAGCGTTTCAAAAATGAAAAATCCTCTGACTCTTGACGAAAAAATTTGTTATAGCGGATACACATTTCGTATAAACATTTTGAAGAATGATGAAAAACTTTTTGCGAAATTTGAATTCATGAAATATAATATCAAGAGTGTGACTGAGTATTATCAAGAATTGTAATTGTATCTGTTAATACAGGTTAGTACGGTGTGCCGAAAATGAATCAGTTGACACAAACTGATTCATTTTTCGTCACGCGCGCAGATTGCGCAATTCTGGTTGAACGTTTGCGAACGTCGCGCAAACTGACGCAGGTGTGAAACAGTTTGGCACGGTTTGCACGTTGGAACAACCTGCAACGATTTTGATAAAATCGGTTCACGCGCTGAATCAATTTTGTAAAAATGATTCATCTGGCAAAACCTGACTTTAGTTTTGAAATTGTTCAAACTGGCACGGATGTGGATACGATGGATCGTACTTGGAAAACTGACTCACGTTGTGGCACGTCGTACCACATCATAGCATTTCGTAGCATGTTTTGCCAGTTGCGCGTGTTGGGCAGAATGCCCCTACGTTTGAAAAACGGTTGGCAATCGTTTGGGAAAGATTGCCAAGGTTGCGCAGATTGCACAACGTGGAAAACCTGAATCAGTAGAATCATCTTGTGTCGAATTGAAGCAAATTGACGCACCGCACCATTCATGTTTTTTTATTTTTTTGTTTTTCAGAATACTTAGCAAGTTGTGTTGGTTGTGGCACATTGCCCAGACACGTTCCACGCTTGGGAAACACGCTCCATCTGGCGCAGATTGCACCACGTTTGATAAACGTGTGGCACGGTGGTGCACCGTGTGCCAACGTGGGTCACGTTGGATATGTTGATTTTAGCTAGTGGGGAAAATGGTGAGAAATGACACACGTTTGAGAAACGTGCCCAAATTGGAACAATTTGGGGAGTAAGAGCATAATAGAGACTGTACGGTTATAACACAACACCACACCTTGTGAAGCCTTTATTTATCAATGGTTTAGCCTAAATATCCAATAACCGATTTCACAACACCATCACACGACTTCAAATATACACATTTTGTACATAAATGCTATATATTTGTACAACATTTTACTAACTGAAAGGACTTTGTACAACAATGTTAAAATTTATTATTCTTCTAGCAATCTTTTTATGTCTTGTACATTTCACAATCTTTAAACCATTCTTTAAGAGAAAAGGTTTGAGAGTAGCTGTTATTATTTTTATAACATGGCTGCCTATTATTATCATCTTAAATCTATTTTGAAAACAACTTGTTAGAATTGTTTACTATAACAATCCTGTTGAAAACAATTGCACAAATATTGGAATCAACTGACCAAAAACATTTTAAAAAAGTATTGGTTTCATTTATAACTATATTACTAAAATTTGGTTAAAAACATTACTTTCATCCAATCAAAGCAGCTGATAAAAATCTAACACTCTTTGATAATAAAAATTGGTGCTAAATTAAAAGGTGAGGAATACAAAACTCACACACCTAAAACCATATAAAAAAACATAATGAACCTGTCAAAACTTATAAATCTATCATGGAAAATGATTATAAAAATAGCTTAGTGTTAATAAAACACTAGGCTATTTTAATGTTATTATTGAATATCATGATCACGTTTGAAGCCATCAACATCATCAGAATCTGATGAATAATCTGATTCAAAATCATCCTCAACATCATCATTTGTTGATTCTGATGCACTTACTTGAGGTGCATCCAAACCTTGAATTGCAGCCAATGCTTTGTTACATCACCACCAAAACGAGCAAGTAATTCAGTCCAAGCATTTTGACCTGCATCAGCTTTAAGTGATTCAATAGCATCTTTTTTTCACCAGATTGTAATTTCTTTTTACCAGTTCCAATGTTGAAATGATGTGGTCAATATCATCTGCAAATTCAGTTCGTTGACCTTTCAATGCACCAAACAAAATGTTATCCAAATCTAATTTTGCAATAGCGTCAACACGAGTTTTTAATTGTTGAAATTTTTTTGTAGAAGTTTTAGCCATGAGTTTTATTTTATACCTTTCATAATTCACAATAGTAGTTGGAAACCTAAGTGAAATTACTTAGATTTCTCAACCTCAACTTTACCAAGAACATTAAAATTCTTACTTGAACCAACTGTTACACTATCAACTTGACGTTCATAATCTAGTTGAATTTGATAAAGTTCAAGAGCTTTATCTTGATAAATTGTTTTCTTATATGTTACAATCTGTTGCCAAACTGAAACAAGTTCATTCCAATATTCACTAGCAGATTTTGCATTGGATTCGTTCTTAGTTTTATTAATCAAGTCACCAGAATTAGTACCATCATTCTTGTTAAGATTGCGTGGTAGTGTACCTAATTCTTGATAAGTAACACCCTCACCAGACGAAACACTTGAGTCATCAACAGTAACAGTTTCATCGTTTTTAACTTGAGCTTGTTGAGCAATAGCTGTATTAACAGCTTCTCTATCCGAGTCATTAACAAATCCTGTATCAAGATCACCATCAAACTTAATTGGATAAACAATTGATGGGAATCCATCTTTTGTAGCAACACTTGGTGTATCAGGAACTGCATAACCATCACGAGTTAGAATCTCACGAATTTCATCAGATTTAGTGTACAAACGTTCAATTTGTTTTTGTGTTTTCTCAACATCTTTTCGCAATTCTTTAACAGCTTCGTTGGCGAAAAATCGTCTATAAAGATATGAAGTTTCAACATCACCATTTAATTTTACATCACGTTTAATAGACTTACCTGCAAGATTAACTGTAAACATTGCAATGTCTGTTTTTGATTTTAACTGTTCCATAACGTCCTTACTTTCATTCGCTTTGGTAACAGTTTCTTCATTCACAACATCATTGCTTCCAAGTTCTTTAGTATTCTTAACCATCACTTGGACAACCTCATTTTTAATTCCAGTTGGTGATGTAATCTTGAGAACACCTCGACCAGAGGTTGAGTATAGAATGAATTGACCAACTGGTTTATAAGATAATTTTCCATCTGTTGCTAATAAATAGACTACATATGAATCAGCATCCGTTGGTAAATTTGCCATACTTTCAAATGTCATTGGAATATAAGTTGTAGTTCCATCTTCTGACATAACAGGTTTACCTAATGTAATTCCAGTATCAGATTTTGAAAATGAAATTTTATCACTAAAGATAGTTTCCGTTTCATTTTGAACCTTAACATTATATTTCCATTTAGCATAAGATTGAAGTGAGCCCAAAGTCATTAGTGTAACTCCAACCATTGTAAGCATACCAAATTTAAATAATTTTGTGTGTGAAACAGCTGAATTTGATTTTGTGAAATCACTAAAAATGATGAAACTCGATCCAACTTGCTAAGCATTTGACCCTGCTTTTTTGTAGATGAATTTTTCGTTCAGCAGAATCCTGAAGTCGTTTCGCACGTTTTTTTCATTTTTAGCTCGTATCGCTTTTTCGACGTTCACGATCTTTAAGTTTCTTGCGTTCATCGTGAGACAACTTTTTATTTTTGTATCTGACATCAGTACACCTTTTCTAAATTTTATAAACATATTATACACCATTTTGAAATAAATATCAACAGTGTGTGCTAAGAATTATCACATTTTCTCAACACCATTCTTGAATTTTTATTTTATTTTTATTAAACTATTATTATTGAAAAGGAAACTATTATTATGGACAACATTAACTTTAACACATTCTATACTGTTACTAAAAAATCATTTAGTTGAACAACTGAAGCAAGAAAAATTGAAAAAAACGTCGTGAACAAATTATTAAACTTAAATCTCAAAATGCAGCACTTGTTATGAAACGAAATGTACTAGCAATGATTCAAATTTTGTTTATTGTTTCAACCATTACACTAATGATTTTTGCTCAATTCGCAAATATGGATAACATGATTTTTCACACCAGTATCTTTGGAAAACAATATTACTGTTTACCATGTAGTATTATTTAGCCTAACAATTGTTGGGTTAATTCTTGTAAAAATGTCAACTAAAACAAATGCTAAAAATCTCAGCAATGGTCTCAAAAACTTAATGAAATTTTTAAAATGAAGAAGTAATTTAAAAGAGAACTAATTTAGTTCTCTTTTTGTTTTTTCGCGTGGATCACGCGTTATCATATGAAATAATAATTAAACTAAGTTACCCATAAAATTAATTTTTCGATTCCCATTGAATTCATTTATAGATAATTTACCAACCATTGTAATAGAATCCATACTCTAAGATTAATTTCATCAGAAGCCTTTGACCAAAGTAAAATTTCAAATCCATTATTTAAAATTATTTTCAAATGATTCTTATCTTTACCAAATACTCTAAATTCACCATCTGAAGGCTTAAAAGATATTTTTTTACACTTGGTTCTTCCCAATCTTTACCAAATGGTTCTAAATATTTAATCATATCCATAAACTCAAATAAGACATTTAAATCAAAAATTCAAATCACTATTTGTATCAAATGTTGACAAATATAAATCAAAATATTCCTCATCTGGTGCTAATTTTTCCATCACGTTGTGCCAATTCTTTCAAATAGTGATAGGGTATTAAGTATATCAGAGTTTAAGAAAATGTTTAATCTCTCAAGTTCTTGTAAATCATCAACACCACATCCAAACGCACCCTCATGCCCTGCAACAAAAAATCCTTGTTGTGAAACACGAGTGTTAAATAAATACCAACTTGGACTCCGACCAGAACCATGTAACGTTTGACTATTTAATACAACCGTTGGTAACTTAGATTTGGTACACAAGTTCATAGCAAGTAGTCCTAATATACCACCTGGCGCATCTGATGAATAAATTAATGGACCATACGTTTGCAAACCTTGTTCTGTTTCAGATTCGATTTTAGACAAATATTCTTTAACTAATACCTTACGTTTTTCATTAGCTTTCACAAGATCTTGAACATATTTTTCTGATAAAACTGAATCAAAAAATACACCAAATGCAATACGCATATCACCCTCAAGACGTTTCAAAGAATTAAACATTGGTGCTACATAGAAGCCATAGAACATAGACGTAATATCTTCAGGTGATTTGATTTTAGAAGTGTTCCTAAAATGATTTAAGATATTTCTAAAGCCACTAAAAGCTCGATTGTAATATTCAGACTCACCTTTAATCTCTTTATAATGAAAAAAACATTTTTGGCAATTTCTAGGAATCTTTTACCAATTGTCTGTTCTCATAAAGTAATGGCATGGTATCTGAAATAGTACCAATACCTGCAAACAATCGTAATTGATCAATCAAATATTTCTTATGTGGCTGATAATGTTTTTGTATATTCATCTAAACATTGCCACAAAACATGTGCGCCACAAATACCACCTAATTTATAAGTTTCATCTTTACGCATTGGGTTAATAATGACATGCGCCAGATTCCTACGTTCAACTTTCTCACCGCCATTATCAGAATCTATATACTCAATAACTGGCTTGTGATGGTCTGTCACTAAAACGTATAAACCTTTTTCTCTAGCATATTCTATACCACTATAAGCAGACATTCCAACATCACATGTTAGAATAACTTTTACATCAGGATACAAAGCTATAATCTTATCAATATCTTTTTGTTTAAATCCATACCCACTAGATGCATCAGGAATATATAGTGAAACGTTAAAACCTAATTCACTCAATCCTGCGTAACCTAATGTTCCAGATGCAATCCCATCCATATCAAAGTCAGGAACAATTACAATTCGATCTTGCTGCAATCTAAAAATACTCTAAACCATTCTGCAAACAAATCAATATCTTTTAATAAATCATGGTTAGGTAGATTATACTTTTGAATTGATTCAACAGTCCAATCTCGTTTTTCAAAAGTTTTTTTCTAATAAAATATTCATAAATAAATCCATTTCTAATAGATAAAAATTCTTAATTCTATTCTAACACACAGTGTGTGAAATTGCAAAGTTCTATCAATCAGTTTCTATTAAATCTCAAAAGAAAAAAATGACAGTTTAACAACTGTCATTTGTATTATGATTTAGGATAAATATATGAAACTTCACCTAAACCTGCTGCATTAGGATTAAACCATCCACGGTAATTTCCAATACCTCGTGGATCAGCTTCATAAGCAGTTCCTAAGTAATTTGCTTCATGAACTTGGATTTCACCAGTGTCAAAATTAACACCTGTCACAAATGCAACGTGACCATATACACCATCATTCCATGTAACAATGGAATTTAATTTTGGTGTTTTACCAACTTCAAATCCTGCAGCTTGAGCTGATGTAGCCCATTGAGCTGCATTACCCCAATAGTCTCCAATCCATGGTGCCATAACTTGAACACCCCATGTACATTGCAATTCAGGATAGGTACCAGAAACGTTATAATTAAATGTTGGTTCAACTGTATGAATACCAGTTGTGGCATTTAAATTTGCTAATCGTTCAGCTTCAAGTTTATTTTTTTCTTCTTGATCTAACTTAGCTTGACGTTCATTCTCAGCTTGTTTTTGAGCTTCTGACTCAGTTTTTTTCTTATCTAGTAGTTCTTTAGCTTGACGATCTTTTTCCTCCTTAGAGAGCGTTACAGTGACTTTACGAGTAGTCACACCATCTTCTCTAGTGATAGCATCATCAAATGATGAACGTGATGTTCCAACAGTGAAACCATCTGCATAAGCTGTCTGAGAATTTAAAATAGCACCACTTAATGTTAAAGTTGTTGCCAAAATAATAAGTGATTTTTAGTGATTTTCAAAATAGAAATCCTTTCATTTTTTTCAAAAGATGTTCCTAGTTTAACACACTGTTTAAAAATATGTCTATTACAGAATGATGACATCAAATGAAAAAGCTATGATTTTAAATCATAGCTTTAATTTTATAAACCAGATGGTGGATAAATGTAAGTTACTGAACCTTGAGCACCAATTGGATTAAACCATCCACGATAATTTCCAATACCTTGAATACCGGCATAATTAGATTCCATAACTTGGATATTTGATTCACTTTCAACAGCTGTTACATAAGCTACATGCCCACCTGACCAAACAGCAATTGCACCAACTGTTGGTGTTGTACCAGTACTAAAACCCTCTGCAGCCGCACTATATGTCCATGATGCAGCATTACCCCAGAATGTACCTGCCCATGGAGCCAACTCTTTAACACCCCAAGTACATTGACCAACTGGATAAGCATTACCAGAATTCAAATGATGTGTTAAACTTGATGAACTAACAATAGAACTTGATCCAGATGTGACAGAATTTGATAAAACAGATTGTTGAACAGTTGAACTTTGAGTAATAGTTTGTGCTTCTGTTGAACGAGCCTGTTCCTGTCTTCGTTGTTCTTTTTGTTCAGCTTCAATTTAGCTTTAGCTTCTTCATCAGCCAATCTTTTCTTTTCAGCTTCTTCTTCCTGAACACGTTTTGCTTCATCTTCAGCTTGTTTTTTGATACGAGCTTCTTCATCAAGTTTTGTTTGATAAGCAACTTTGACATTTTTAACAGTTGTTTCAACATCATCCTTATCTGTTAATCGAATAACAGTTAACTCATTATCTTGATTTTTGAACATATAGAACCTTTGAATCACCTTGATCAGAACTTGTCAATGATTCAACCACAGTATTGTTTTTAGTATTTGCTGTTAAAGTTGATGTACCAACAGTTAATTTTCCACCAATTGCATCCGCTGATACAATTGTTTTTTTGGTAACATCTAGCCAGTAATACCCCTACTTACACAACATAAACTGATACATTTTATTTTAGTAAAATTTCAATGTACTACCTTTCTTTATTTAAAATATTTATATAAACCTAGTACACAAATGTTATGACAAACTTTATGTATAGATTGTAAAGATGATTTTGGTATTGAATCACCTTTTACACGTAAAAGCAACATTTTTAACAGTTCCTGTTTTCAGAACACTTAAATATAATTGCTCAACTTGCTCATTAAAAATTCATTGATAACTGATATCCAAGAGGATAATCAAATGTTAACAAAAACTTCAGAATGCTGACCGACACATTTCAATGTGTGGATTCTCAGCCAAATATTTATCAATATTGTCTACTAAAACTTTATGAATTTCGACATAAATAACGTTACTAGCCATAGATAGACCATAAACCCTTTCAATTTAATAATTTACATTTTGTTCAATTTTTGAAATAGTGAAACCCTTTTGTGTTGTAGAAATATCTAACACATAGTAATCAGGTTTAACTTTTTAACTTTTTATTCTCACGATCAACTTTTGTTGAGGTCGTTACTTTAACCAACGCTAAATAATGTGAGTCAGAAACTTTTGTAACAGTAATTGAATCTAGTACGCTCAGTACCTAAAGCGTCAATAGTTTGAGCTGTTGACTCAACATCACCAAAGTAATCCATGATATAACCGCCATCAGTTAATTCCATTGCTGTATAAGCTCTATTTTTTAAAATCAGATCCTGATTTATATTGGAAAATAGACCTAGATATGAAACTAATTGATTATAAACATCATCTTGTTTTATGTTCACCATTTGTTATATAAAATGACTCAGATTTGACAGTTTTTCTCTTTATCTAATTCAGCCTTTTTTTGTGTTTCATACTCTTTAATAATATCATCCTGTTTTAAAGACATTTTTATCAACATGTTGTTGTAATATTAAAAATGAACCACCTAAAACAAAGATGAGTAAAAAAATATGAAATAATCATTATTGTTTTTCATGACCTCACCTCATCAAATACACCATTATTACCAAATTGATATGTATCTGCTGTATCATATGGTGTGAAACTTGAAAACTTATGACTATTCAAACCATATATTGCAAATACAGTATATAAACGTGTATCACCATGATAGTATGTGAAAGAAACATTAATATATGTATCAAAAGCTGTATAAGAAGTTTGATAACCATACTCAACATGATATTGGTCACTAATTTTAACAATATTCACAACAGGAACTTTATCTAATTGACCATCAACCAACGGCTGTAATTTTTGATTTAAGTTCAGCTTGAATCAAAGGATCATTTAAATGATTCAAACTATCAGTTTGTATTTGAGCAAATGTTTGCAAATCATTCAGCATCTTTGTACTATTATCTAAAAACATTATTCGAAGTTTCTTTTAACTTTCTTATCCACTTCTTTTGTTTTATCAATTTTTCGCAATAGATTCTTGATACGATTCTATAGATGACTGAATTTGATAATTTTGATAAAGTAGATAACCAATACCACATGTCATGAATACTGGTACCAACCAAGGTAACATTTTAACAATTCTATTCATGTAACCATCACTTTCTAAAAAAATAAAAATTGATATTCATATTATACACTGTATCTAAAATTTATGCAACACTGTATATTTAATTTTTCGCAATAAAAATGTAAATATTTTACAAGCACTCAATGACGTACATAAATAATAAAAAGCTTGCTATATAGTTCGACTAATACGAACGTTAGAAATTATGTAAAATTTTTAATGATGAAAAGTTTCCAAAATGGAAACTTTTTGGGAATGATAGTGTAAAGTTTACATAATTAGTTTCCATTTTGGAAATTTTTCAAAAATTAGTTTCCATTTTGGAAACTTTTGCTATATCAAATCTAAAAATTTCCATTTTGGAAACTTTTAGCCGTTGTTCGGATTTTTATAATATGTCAAAAATAATTAAAAATATGACATTTTATATCGTTTTTCGATATATTTTTGCAATAAAAACAGCATTTTGTGCAAAAACGTGCATTTCGTTTTGGTACAGCGGTTCAGCCTAGAACGCCAAGGGTTAGGTCGATTTTTTAGTCAAAAACTTGGATATTTATGTGTACAGCTGTAACCCTTGGTACATAAGGCTTTTAACACGTTTTGTGCATTTGTACAGTAAAAATGAAAAACTCACATACACGCGCGCGTTATAAGGTTTTATAATAAGGTGTACATTTGTACAAAAAAATAGTATAAAATATGAATAAACCTTGATATAACAACGTTTTTAAAACTGATGATAATATATTGTACAAAAATGTACAGTGGTATTTTCGACATCACCCTAACACCTTGTTATATAAGGGTTCAAGGACTGTTCCATAAAAGTGCACAATATATTATACAAAAATGTACAAAATTTAACATAGTAATATCCTAAAGGCTTGATGAGTAAGCATTAAAGACACGTGTTAATATTTTGTACGTTTTGCACAAAATGACTGTGAAACTATATTTATACAAAAATTGATGTGTATTTATGCAAGATTAAAAATTAATTTTTCAAAATATTAGGTTTTTGGATATACACTGTTGCAAAAACATCCACTTTTTGATAAAATATAACCATATCTTAAAAATTTTATAGAAAGTGGGTTAAAATGTGAAATACAAAAATTCCATTTACACTTGAAGTATCCCTTTTTGATTCCAAGACTGAATTGAAATCTAAAAATGGATTTGGTATTGATAAGGAAATTTCAATCCGATCAATGCTTGTGTTTGAGAGCCACTGTTTTTATTATGGTATATTGTAAATAGACCTTTATTCTTACAGAATGGTTCTAAATTTGGTACAATTCTTTTTACAGTTGGATTTTACTTCCTAATTTATCTCATGTTAAGAGAATTACCAATCCCAGGGTTATATGGTTTCAATATGATACCTGCCATGTTCAATTATATCTCTAAAAAAACGTCACAAAGCTGACAGAATTTCAACAGCTGTCTTTGGGGAATATGATAGAGTAGCAATGTTTATAGGTATGGTTGAACCTGATTGGGAAAATGGTCTACTACATTTTATTAATGGAGACGTTGGTAGAATGTATCATATTACAGGTGAAGCATCTAGAAACATTTTTGATGATGACCGTGAAAGAACAATTAACCAATTTGCAAACTTACTTCGTAACTTAGAAAATGAAGTTGCTCACAGTATTATTACAACAGTAAGTGGTCAAAACACAAAGCACAAATTGAATATCTATTTGAACTAAAAAGTAACTGAAGTAGATAGAAAATTAGTTGAAATGATTGATAAAGATATTGATACTTTAAAAATCATGTAGAGGGTCGATATAAAACATTGCACCAATATATGGTAATTCGTGCAGCTGATACAGACCTTTTAGAAAGTGCCCAAAAATTGTTCAACAGTTTGCGAGTACATCTAATGTAATAGATAGATTTAAACCACCAACTGCTGAAGAACAAATTGAAATTTTCAAAGTTCTTTATCAAGGTATGAACTTATCTACAACAACTGATAGAAAGGTAGAAACTAATTCATAATGGCAGACAAGAATAAAAAAAGATAAATTCATTGATTTGAAAGCCTATGAAGATCAAGTAATTGGTGAAAAAAACTTTCTTAGCTCAAATCACACCATCACGTCAATATAAATTAAAAAGAAGATTATGTTGAATGTAATGATGGTTCAGTTATGACAATTCTTACCATATATGACGATTTTGGTAAAACAAATGATTTGATTTCCATGTGGGGTGTACATTTCATCACTACAATTCTTCGGTCATTGATTGACAATCCTGATGAAATTAATGCAGCTTTTGTTTCAACATTTGAGACAAAAATCATCTAAATGGGTTGAAAAGAAACAAGACGCTGCTGACAGTAATACGAATAATGCTGAGGGTTCTAAAAAACGGAAAACAATGTTCCGTTCAAAAGCTTTGGATGATGACTTAGATCAAATCGCTCTTGAATTAACTCGTGATAACGCATCATATGTTGACGTAGCTTTAAAATATCAAATCACTGCAAAAGATTTAGATACATTAAACAGTTTTATTGACAATATCACTCGTGAATTAAATCAAAAAATTCCTGGTATTAAAGTCACATCATCTAATGGTTATATTGACAAAACATTTGCTAACCTTTTAGCATCACCAGAAGAAACTCCTGGAAAACGAATTATGATGACCTCAACACAACTTGCAGGTTTCTATAACATTGTATCCAGAGGTATTGATGACGAGCAAGGCGTTTATGTTGGTGACCAAGTTGGAGAGATTAATAACAATGCTGTTGTTTGGGATATGACCAAGTTTAATAATTATGCTGTTATTGGTGCAAGTAATAAATTTGGACGACGTAAAGAGTATCTAACTGGTAAGTATGATCCAATGTTTGTAAACACATATGGTACAGATATGTGGGTGAATCAATTAATTACACAGTTAGTTAGAAAACAATCTCGTGTATTCACATTGAGTTTAAATGGCTTCAATTTATCACCAAATTTACGTTCTGTAACATCTAGTCTAGATATGAATGAGGGGTTAATTAACCCAATGGAAATGTTTGGTCGCAAAAACAAAGATGAACAAAATGCTTATGATTCCAATATTGAAAAATGGAAAGTTATGTTACGTCAGTTAGCTCGCCAAACACTTCGTGAAAAAGGTCAAAATATTGCTGATGAAGAATTAAATAGAACTGTCTTAACAGAATTGACATCATTCTTAGAAGACTTATATGTTAATTATAAAATGTGGTCAAAAAATGCAAGTCGTTCAAAAATTGGAATGCGTAACTTAGGTATTCCTCATGAACAATTACCAACATTAGATCATATGGAATCAGCGTTAGAAACTCAAAGACGTAAATATATGTCAGCTGAAAATTATGATGTCCAAAAAGCAAATGCTATTAATGAAATTAAAAGTTTGATTTCAGAAATGAAAACTAAATCAATTTTCAATTGTATTACTAGTCCAAAAATGGACACTCTTGGTAACAGTCGCCATAGTTTACTTGACTTTACTAGTCTTGATGGTACAAACCGAAATACACTCTTGCTTCAAATCATCAACACTTTCTCAGCAATCATGAACCAAGCTAAAGAGAGTGATGTAGTCATTATTTATGGTGCTGACCGTATTACATCTTTAACGCAGGCATATATTGAATATGAAATCAGACGTGCACGTGAACGTGGTGTACGATTTGTATATGTTTACAAATCACCTGAAATCATGTTAGATAATATTGCATTCAATAAGATGTCATCTGCTGACTATACCTTAACTGGTTTTATGACACCTGATGATATTGAACGATATGACAATGCTCTCAGTGCTCAGAAAAATATGACAGACACTATTAAATCAAGTATCAGTGAACAATTAGATTACAGATACTATCTTCGTCGTAATTCTGAAAACGTATGTTTTGACGCAAACCCAACAAATCTTTAGGAGATAATATGTTTAAAAATTTAAAAAGTAAAACTATTGTTTCTGATTCCCCTTACCTTACTTTTTATTTTGGATTTTCACCATTATTTAAAAACAGAAACAGTTAAAGCTGATTCCATGCTTGATATTGTTCGAGAAGTTTCTAAAGATGGTGAAGAATATCAACAAACTAAATCCGTTGGAGACGGTTGGAACTTCCTAGCACCAGGTGATAGTAAAATTTTAACCTCTCGTACTAAAGGTTATGAAGCAGCTTCATATAAAGACCTTGGTAACCAATTAATCAATACAGATAGTGCTACACTTGAGGGTTCAGCTCGTTTTATGCAAGCACTACACAATAGTGGTTTGGATAAAACTAGAGCAGGCGATGGTGGTATGATTGACTTAACCATGATTGCTCGTAGAGTTGCAGCTATCCCATTAATGTTAGTATTAATCATTTTGGGTATCGTTGGTGTCATTATTCAAACTATTGGTAAAGCTGTTGCAGCACTTAACCCAATTAAAATTCTATACTATGCAGTTTCATTGGCAAATGGTAACACATTAAATCAATCCTCAGATGGAATTTTATCAGGTAGTGTTGAGGGTTCAACAGGACCATTTGCACCATTTATTAATCATCTAGCAACCATTATTAAATATATGCAATCAATTTCAACATTGATTTGGATTATTGTATTAGTTGGTGGTCTATTGTTAGCAATGGCAGGTAGACATCGTAGTCAATCTGCTGCTAGAGGTGTAGCAAATAGTATTTGGAATTTCACAAAACGATTGTTATATATGACTGTTGTACCAGTAATTATATTAGGAGCCGCAAGTCAAATTTCTGAAAAATTAGCTACAACTGCTCCATCTACAAATCTAGCTGCTAAAATGGCAAAAGATGTTTACTCTAACTGGATTTGGTTTAATGGTTGGGCTCGTAACAAACAATTAGCTATTCCTAAAACTGTTAATGACATCACCATTGACAAATATGGTAATGCTAGTCGTGTTAGTGAAGATACTGTCTTTGCAATCAATGTAGAATCAGGTCTTGGTCGAGCTGAAAATATTGCAAATGCTTTATCTGAGGGTAAAAATGACACTGACAATGCATTGACATACTCAACACAAGCTATTGAATATTTATGGTCAGATTGGGGATCTGCTGATGGATACACAGGCTCAGATTATGAGGGTGTATTAAAAGCTCGAATCAGAAAAGAACATTCAACTGATGACTCTGTTAAGAAAGATCCAATTGCTTATGTGAAAGATCATAAAGCTGAATTTGCAAGTAATTACAATTTAACCTTAACTGGTAAAAACACTGGTACATTTTCATCTAATGGTAAACGTGCTTTAAGTGATATTGGTTTATTCAATTACTTAAACACACGTCCTGATGATACAGGTGTTATCTATTCCAAGTCAGACTTCTTCTCAGGTGACTCATATGTGACATATCACTACAATGTAAATATGGTTGCACGTGGCTTCTATGCAATTGGTCAATATTTGTATATTACTATTAAAGCTTTGGTTATTGCACTTGTCATTATTGCCTTAGTTATGTTTGTATATTATGCAATGATTACAGGATACAAAGATATTCTCGTTGCAGTATCATTATTCCCAACAGGTGCTTTCAAAGGTATTGTTAAGTTAATCATGGCAGTATTAAATATGATTATTCGTATTATTGTTTCACTTGCCTTGATTGATATTGTAGTAGATTTCATAACATCTATTACAACAGCACTTGATACATGGTTCCTTGGTATTATCAATCTGACAACATCAGCTATGACTAAATTACCAATGGGAACATCGTTACCATTTGCCGTTGCAAATGAATGGAAAGATGGTTTCCTTAAAATCATTGAAGCAGGTCTATTATTACTTGTTCTTTGGATTTTGATCCATGCAGGTACTAAAATTTTAGCAGGTATCACTGAAATTTTAAATAAATTCTTTGATATGTTGAATAATAGAACTGGTATGATTGCTCCAAAACAACACTTTGATAAAAAAACAATCCAGGTGCCAACAACATGTTCAAAGATCCAAACTTTGGCAATGGACAAAATGGTGGTTCTGGTTTAGATGGTCAAAATGGTAAAGATGGTGTCAACCGTGAGGGTGACATGAGTTCAAAACCACTTGTAGATGGTGCTGATGAACGTGGTTCACTAGCTGACCGTCTCAAAAAAGCAGGTGGTGACATTGCTGACAATGTTCTCAACAGTGATGCAGGTGGAGCAATTAAAGATGCAGCTCGTCATGCTAAAGAAATTGCTGATAGTATGAAAGGTAAAACAAAAGCTCAATCTCGTAAAGAGTTTGAAGACCGTGAAGCCTTTGCTAAAAATGCCGCTTATAACTTAGCTAACAAACATGCTCAAAAAACAGCAGAATTTGATTCAGTTGGTGCAGAATCAATTGAAGAACTAACTGCTGCCGAAGATGCTCGTACAAATACAGCTATTGAAGATGCAGCAAATGCTCTATCTGAAGAAAATCTTCGTGATACTATCCAGAAAGACATTAACAAACGAATTGAAGAAATTACAAAATTAAATGAGGAAATTGAACAATCGTTTGATAAAGAAGAAGCTGCTGTTGCTGAAGCTGCACAAACTATGGAAGCTATTAAAGCAGGACAAAATGTAGATACTTACATGAAAGAAATGCAAGACGCAACGGTTCAAGCAACTGCCAACACCAAAACTGGCTCAAGAGAACTTTGAAAGTGCTAAACAATCTCAAGATTTAGCTAAAGAAAATGTAGCTAAAGCTGAACAACAGGCACGTAATGCTCAACATGCTCATCAACTTGTTGAAAATCAAATGCAACAAGCCTTGAAAAAAGGTGCTTCAAATGAGCAAATTCAAAGCATTCGTGAACAACTTGAAGAACGTCGTGAACAACTAACTCAGCAACTGCAGCTCTAAATGAGCAACAACAAATGCAATCAGAAGCTGTTCAAAATGTGAAACATGCTCAAGTTGAATTGCAAAATGCAACTGCTAATGAAAGAGCATTGAAACAAGTAAATGACCGTGTTCAAGCAGGTACTTATACAGCTGAAGATGTTGAACAATCATTGCAAATTGTTTCTCAAACTCAAGCTGCTCACAGTATTAGTGAAAGTATTGCTCAAGCATCTAAAAATGTTGCTGAACAATCAGCTAACTTCCAAAAGGCTCAAGCTGCAACATCTAATGCTCAGACACAAGTTGTTAAAGCTGAACGTATGGTGAATCAACAAGAAAAACAATTGACTCAAATTGAACAACAAATTGAAACCACCACATCACAATTGCAAGCAGCTAAAGCAGCTGATCAAAAACAATCAACTGCTGAGACTCAATCAAGAGTTCAACAAATGCAAGCTAGACATAACCAACTAGTTGCTCAAAAACAAACTGTCAATAATAGTTTAGATAAAGCTCAACAAGCTGTTGTTCAAGCTAAATCTAATCTAAGTAATGCACAAACTCAACAACAAGCCATTCGTGCAAGTCTACAAGACTCTCGCAATACAATCACTGATTTGCAAACAAATCGTGCTGAACGAATGGAACAAAGTTTGCAAAATGTTGCAGGTTTGTCTGGAATGCGTTTAGCATCCTCAATTCGTGGTCAATATAAAGCAAATCGTGATGCAACTATTAATCATAGAGATCACTTAGTGAATACAAATTCAAGTGAACAAGAACAAATCTTGCTCAAAGGAACACCTGAAAATGGTCAAGCTCGTGACCATTACAATCAAGCTAAACGTTCTTATATTGCTCAAAAGAGTTTGGAAGCCTATGACAACATGGAAGCGTCTGGTAAATATGTAAATGCTGTTAATGGACAAAAACCTAATAATGGTTTAATCTATGCAGCACTGAAAGATGCTAAAGATTTAGCAGGTAAGACGTATAGTTCTAATCCTGAAATTGCTAAACAAGCTCGTATGGATTATCAAGAGAAACGAAAAGAATTGATTAATTTAGGATTCTCACCACATTACTTATCAGATACTTCTAAGCTCACTGCAGCTTACAATGATATCAATAAGAGACGTGAAGACTTTATTAACACAATTGACAAACGTTCTCGTAACTATAGTATTCACGATTAAAAATAATGCAACTGAAGTTGCATTATTTTTACGCGTGGATCACGCTTTTTAACAAAAAGTAATATATAATTAATCTAAATTCATAGCACATTGTAAAAAATTAAGCAACTTATTCCTAATTTTTCCACGTTTTTCCAACATTTATCAATAATTTTTAAAAATTAAATATTTTTGCACAAAAAGGCTTGCATTTTGTACAGCGACATGTTATAATACATTATAACTTAATTTTTAAAACGAAAAGGTAAAACAAACAGCCAATGGGTTTATTTAATAGAAAAAGCCAAACTGATGAAACAGATTCTAAAGTGAAAAAGAATCCAAATCATCAAAAAAGGTTAAAAAGCACATTGAGTCCTTAAAACTCAATTCTGTTGCTGAAGACTCATTTATGGACATCTTGGAAAATGAAATTAAAAGACCAAGATGAGAAATATGTCATCAGTGATGAAAAAGTAACATACCTATTAGGACTTAACAATCAATTGTTAGATAATAGTGATATTGTTAATATGGATCAATTAGCTCGATTCAAAAACGATTTGACTTATCCAATCGTTCCTTAAAAGAAGATGGTTCCATTACTAATGCAACCTTTATGGAAGATTTGAATAAAAAAATATCGTAAAGAGTTAATCATTTCAATGTTACCAACAAATGTAACACTAAAAACACTAGCAGGTTTTGAACAATCAAACCCAACATCATTCTTGATTCTTACTATCCCATCGGATTTGAATGACACGAACATTGATGACTACATTGAGAATGAGGAAAATCAATGCAATCGTTCATGACGATAATGACGAACCTGTTACCGTTACATTGGAGCAGTTCAAGGAATTTATCACAAAACGAATGGGTAAAAGTGATGAATATGTTGTAGACGATATTCCAGATATGGACGAAGATTTAAATGATAATGATGATTCAAATAATGGTCCAATTCTCACACTAGATGGGGAAGATGATTTAAGTTTGGATAATGAATTATCAGATGTTAGTTCTGAATTTGATCCGTTAGCAATGAGTGAAGATTTAGATACATCTTCATCACCATTAAATGATGACCAAGCATTGTTTACAGATTCATTTGAAGATGGTAATTTAGAATCACCTATTCCAACAGACCTAAATTCTGGGTTGGAATCAGATGATTTACATAGTCCATTTGACGACCTATCACTTGATACTCCTCTTAACCTAGATTCTGATTTAGAATTAGGACAAACAAATTATCTGGAAGATTCTAATGATATTAATTTAGATAATAATCTTGAATTAGGGTCAAACAAATTACCTAAATGACTCAAATGATTCCAATTTGGATAACCTTAATTTAGATAATGACCTTAATCTAGGTGAAACAAATTATCTAGAAAAATGAACCAAATCATTTTGATTCATCATTAGATTTTGAGTAACAATGATTTTAATCAAAAATCAAGATGAATTTAACTTTAGTCAAGATGAACCATTAAATGACAACTTTAACAATGGTTCCGATATTGATGTTGAGTCAGAATTTAATCAATACCATGATTACAATGGATATGATAATCAATCTGATTCAAATGAAATTGATATTGATGCTGAACTAGCAGCTGATAACATTCGTGAAGAATTTGTAGAAGAACCAATTGAAGAAGAAACTGAAAGTTCAAAATTCAAGAAAGATATTCTTTACAAGATCAGTAAACGAATTGATTCAGCACTTGAGGGTATGAACCCACCTCATTTCAAAAATTTCAAATGATGAGGATAAAGGTTCGACCATCACCATTCAAAAAATGATTTATAATGAATCATTTGAATCTGAAACAGATAGTCGTAAACATTCAATTAAAGCTCGAATCATGCATTCTGTAGAAGATGAATTGGAACTGGTAACAGATAAAATGCAGTTCCGCAAAGTCCACAAAGACATGATTGCAAAACTTGAAGATAAGTATCTCAATGAACAAGATATTAAGAATGAAATTGATAAGTCAATTGAAGCAGTTATTCAAGTTTATGAATCAGACCTTGATACTCATATTGAAGAAGCTGTTAGAAAAGCTATTCAAGAATATGAAAAAGTTCATCTTCCTGCTCGCGATCGTTTGATTAAGAACTTACCAATTGATATCCGTAACACTCGTGAACAAGAACTTGAAAAAGAACTTGAACAAGTAATGCGTAAGTATCAACTGGATCATTTGGACGATATTAATACTAAGATTGATCAACGTTTAGACACAATTCCAACAGAATTGAAAGAATTTGATCGTTATCTTGAAACACGAGTAAATGACGCAAAACGTGAATTGTTCCGTCTCATTCGTGAACAAGAACTTGAAAATCGTTACAGACCACAAGGTTACCAACCAAATGCAGCTCTGAACCAATTCAAGTTCACACCACAATCTGAGCAACCTGTTCAGCCATCCACTGTAGAGTCTAAGTACGATACACAACTTGATGAAATCAAGCATCAACTGGAAGAAACTCGTCGTTCAAATGAAACACGTGAGGACAAGTTACTTGAATTGATTCAAAGTATGCAACGTTCTAATGAAGAACTGCAACGTAAACTTGAAGCAATGTCACAAGAACCTGTTCAACAAGTACAATCAATTCCAGTTGAACCAACTGTAACCCCAACACCACAACCTGTTGAACCTATTCAACCAATTGTGGAGCAACCAGTAGAACAACCTCTTGAAATTTCTGAACTAATGACACGCAAGTGTTGATCCACTTGATGTTTCAGAAGACTTAGAAGAAGTTACACCTGAACCAATTCAAGAAGAATTGACACAGGTGACTGAAGACAAACCAAAAAGCCACTAAGAAAAAACCATCCAAAACTAAATCTCGCTCTAAAAAAGCTAGTAAAGTTAATTGGAAAAAAGTTGCAATCTTTAGTGCAATTGTTATCGCACTAACTGGTATCTTTGGGTTAGCTTATGTAATTGGAAATAGTTATTTCTCTAAGATGAATAATTCTAAAGCCAATACATCTGTTGCAGCCAAGAGTGACTTGAATAAAATTGTTCTTGTTGAAAAAGAATCATTGAAATCTGGTAATGCTGTTGTTATTGAATACAAGAATGAAAAACATTTGAAAATTCATTGAATAATGGTACCATCAAAAAAATCTTGATGATTACTTGAAAGTTGTTGCTAAAGACGGATATGACGATGTGAAAATCACTAAAACGGTGAGGGTTACACAGTAACATTGACTCGTAATGGTGAAACAGTTGCATCAGAAAATCTGAATTAAAGGTGGGTGATCAGATGGAGAATCTAGATTATCTTACACGCGCTATGGCACTATCAAACATCATTTCAGATGGTGATAGTGTCAATAGGGTTGAAATTAACGCAACACTATTAGAAACTATTAGGAACAACTTTCAAGCTGAAACAGGTTATAAATACAAAATGACCAATTCAGCAGTTGTAACTTATGCACTAATTAACCTACTTGAACCGCAGTTGAAACAAGAATTAGTTCAGCAACTATCTAAAACAACTCGGTATGAATACTTTGATTTACTACATGCTAAATCAGGTAACATGGTTACTGGAACAACTACAAAACAATCTGGTATATCCAAAAAAGAATTATCAGACTTGAAAGAGTCACTTGATGATTTAATGGTGTTACAAAATGCCAATTTGGTAACATCAGCTTGGTTATTACAAAACCGAGCAGGGTTATTCAAAGATGATTACCCTATGGATGTACGAGACGTATTCCGATTATTACGCTCTGATACAACAAAAGATATCCTTGATGAAACCATTCGAGCAGGTATTTCTGAGTTGGATCGTCAAGAACAAAAAGCGAAATAATTAATTTAAAAGACCTTATTTAATAAGGTCTTTTCTTATTCATAGAAATGAGGATTATTTATATGAATAGTGATATTATTTACAAAAAGATTGGTCTTATGTTATAAATGAATTAATTTACATACAAAATTTGAATCAATCTAAGTTTAAAAATAAATAAAAATAAAACAATCGTTATTAGATTTAAAATTAAACATTACTTTTGAAAAATATTGACCTTTTTAATATCAATTACATATCTATCAGAAGATGAATATGAGTTAAAAATACCAACCTTAAAAAAATAGTCATTCAATCTGATATTGTAAATTTAACGTCAGAACTATGTTTCAAAAATTTTAAAATGTTCCACAACACCCACCATGAGTGTCCATCACACAACAATTGATATAATCATTAAGGGTGTTAGAAAAAGAATTAGATTTAAAGACCTTTACTCACCACACCCATCATAGTCCAGGTTGTTATCGCTTAGTATTTAGTGACAAAACGATGTATATTGGTCAATCTATTGATTTAGGGTAGACGATTAATGCAGCATTTATATGCAACCTATGGAAGTGATATTGTTAAAAATATTTATCTATCCTATATCAGATGCTACCACAGCAGAATTAGATATGATTGAAAAAGATTTAATAGACCATTATGACACGTACCAGAATGGTCGTAATAACACTCGTGGTAATTGGTAAGGGATTTACATCTAAATACAAAAACAAGCCCCAAAATGGGCTTGTTTTTAGCAATTTAAGCCATATTCAGACTATGTTCTATCAAATCATCAGTATTTTCATACGATACACCAACAAATCGGTCAGGAATTAGACGTTCAACCTTATTTTTGGTCATTGATTCTGAAGAATCTACATTAGATTCTTCAATCGTTGACTCAGGTTCTTTCAATTTGATAAGTAATTCATCAAATCGAACTTTTTCATTTGGTGTTAGAACAATAGTATGTTGGTCAACTTTTTCTTTAAATTCATCAAAGGCTTGTTGAGCACGAACCGTTACATAATTGATATAAGCTTGATCAAAACTATCTTCCAAGTCTTCTAGTTCTTCTACATAGTCTTCAGAAAATGTGCCAGACGGTTTCAGTGATGGTAGATTGTCCACAATTATTGGGGTACTAGATTCAGATGATGTAATAATGTTAGATAAGTCAAATGCAGTTAAATGACCACGTTTGAACCATTCAACTGAATCAGTCAATAATTCTTCTTTAAGAACAGCATGTTCCAATTTACTAGTAGAATGTTCAAAACGATCTTTCAATTGATTTAATTTTTCAACATCTTCTTTTGAGGGGTCATTTACTGGAACAAACATAATCAATTGATTCGCATCTAATTCATAAGCTGATTTTTGCAATTCTAGTGAATAGTATGGAAGTAAATCATTTGATAATTTTAATTGGTCAACAGTATCTAAAACCTGCATACAAACTTTTTGAAAAATTGATATGCACTATAAGATTGGTCAAATTTTTTTAGATTGCTCAGTGTTCTTCTTCTGAGATTCTTTAACTTTTGAAACAAATTGCGCTGACTTTTTATGAGATTTACCTTTTAAGACTATTAATATCAAATAGTTGTAAAGCAAGTAGTGGTGAAATTTCTGTATCAACTTTATCAGAAACTTCAATACTTTTTCTCAATATTTTGCCGAACCGTATGTTGATCCAAACCTTTGCGATTACTAATATCTTGACTAGCATTGTTCAAAAGCTTCAAACTGCACATCGTTCTAAATCTTGCTCTAGTTCAGGATCAGGTGTTGAAATAGAAGCTAACATTAAGTTTTTGCGTAAATTCATTTTGCGCATAGACAGACTCATATTCTTTTAAAAAGCTTCCTCAAACGTTAAATGTTGGTCACTTGGTAAAATTTGTAAATCTTTACTCAATGTTAATTGAAGATCAATTGTAGATTTAAATTGGTCCATTTGATATTGAGAAAATGTTCCAAATTCTTTACCATCATACCAAAGTTTTGCATCTGTATTAGGACTCGTCTCACAGGCAACAATATGCGCGTGAGCATGATCACGGTCTAACTGAATACTACCAATATATTCTGGATCTACATACCCAACATCATCTGAGAGTTTTTGACAAGCTTGAGCAACAGCACTTCTCAATCTCATTTCATCAACGACAGGTTTCAATGAGTGACTAATACGAAATTTATCTTTATCAATAATACCTTGCTCAATAAGATAATTGGTATCAAATGATACAACCATTTTATGAACAGTATGACCATTATCAAAAGCTTCTTGTACTCGTGCAGCTTTTTCAACAAGTCTTTCTGATGAAATACTTAATGATTTTGAATCAAAAGCTCGACCCTCTAAAGAAGATGTTTTAGACCACGATGTATCCCAGATAGGATTCAAGCGTTCAACATTCTTTTCCAATGTTTCAATGGATTTAGCCAACTTAGATGATGAATCAAATGGAAGAATAAGACCCAAATGATTATTATCTACAACTGGATAAACTGTAAGTGTTGCATCATCACGAGCCGTATAAGATGTTGACGAAAATTAGCAGGTGTTGAACCATATTTACTATAATTTTTGATCTGAATTGATTTTTCACAACAATTGAATTTGAATTCATGATTCTCCAATATTTTCTAATAAAATTACTTGCAAACACTGTATAAATGTGTTTATACTTTATGTACATTATATCATGAGTTTTTGTACAAAGTAAAGACTAAATATTTGAAAGGACACACAATGTTGATTTATTTATTCACATTAGCTATTTTTAATTGGTGTGGCAACCTTAGTATGGTTTGACTATAAAAATAATAAAGAATCATTGTTAATAAGCAATGAACCAAACCACGATATTTTTAATTTGGACAGGGCGATTCACAGCAATTGCCATCGTTATTTTAATGTGGATTGCATTTCTCATAAGTGCCTATATTACAATTAAAAAATCAGTAGGAGATACCATGTCAAAGATTAGAACACATTTATTAGTAGTATTTTTGTTTTTATTAGCAAGTTCAATAGCTTTTAACCATTAGTGATGAACAGTACAGTCATCAATTCAATTGTTATTAGTAGATCAGATTGGTTATTAAAAAGTAAAAATAATGAAGAATATAAAGATACCTTGACCAAGTTTAATGTTAAACCTCAAATTTATTACATCTAATGCCTTATTTGATAAGGTTGATGCAAATATCATTGGTCAAATTATTATACCAGATACAAATACAAACACACCTATTTCAAAACATTATCCGAAAAGTGCTATGCATCACACAGCAGCAATCTTAAAAGATAACGACTCAACACTTACTCTGAACACAATATAACATTAGTAAGTAATGCAGCTTTATCAGGTAAATATAAGAATAAAGTTGGATTGACTGAGTATTAATTATGCTAAAGAGGGTTCAGATGTTTATTTGAAGTGGAATGATAAAACATACCATTATAAAATTGCTAAAATTGCACATGCAAATGAGATTAGAAACTCATACTATGGTACAACTGAATATCCAGAAAACACTTTAACTCTTGTCACAGCTGATACAGTGAAACGTGGTGTAACAGGTGTTAAAGCAGTTTTTGTAGAAAATATGAAGTTGTACCAAATGATATTAACAAATTATTTAATCAGAAAGTAGATGTTACTAAGTGAAATTAATTATCAAGGAAAAAAACGTGGTAAAAATATTTCCATAATGTACGATGGTACAAAAAGTTGAAACAGCCTTTATTTCAATGGATGATTGAATTAAAAGATAAATCATTTGATAATTTATATATCATAAAACATGAATGGTATAGCCTTTGATATTAAGAAAACAATAACTTTAAATCAATGTAAAGATATGTTGTTACAATTGGAATCAAACCCAATTCAGCAGCAATTATTGTACAATTATCACAATGATATTATCATTTTTCAATTCTGATAGTATTGTTAAAAATTGAATGATTATGTTGTAAAAATATAGATTGCAAGAGTTAAATTTAACAAATTCTATAAAATTGTTAAGATTGGATCCAAATAGAGACCCATTTGATGTCAATCCTCAAACAGTAAACAAATCTGATGCTACCATAGTTGAAGAACTTGAGGTTGATTACTCAACTTAGCAACCTGAACAATTAATATCTGAAATCATTAAACTAAAAGATGAAGTTACAACACTAACAAATGTGGCTAATCAACTAGGACACCATGTGCGAGAAACTGCCAAGCGAACAGTAGAATTAGAAGAAGATAAGATTGACCTACAATATCAATTATCTCATAAGTCAGATTCTGAAAAACATTGAGTGAGTTTGTAACTGAAAATTTTGGTGAATATTTAATTCAACCTCTATCAACATTACAATTAACATACCAATTGTTACAATCAGCATCACAACCTGACTCATACTTCAATTACATCACGAAAGGTAATTTACACAATCAGGTTAAATTGATTAATCAAATTACTAAATTATCTATAGAAAATTCAAACAAAGGACTATATTAGTAACTATGGCTAAAACAGTTAAAAGAAACTACAACTGAACAATCTATTAAAGATGAAATTATCAGACTTGGTGGATATGTTATAAAAAATCAAGCCTATGGTGCAACTGGAAAAGGTAAGCCTGATTTATCAGCTTGCCTTTATGGTATGTATGTAGGACTGGAAGTAAAACGATCTAAAGGTGAATGCGAAACGACTGCTGCTCAATTAACACATTTAATTCGTATCACAAAAAGCAGGTGGACTAGCTTACATTACAAAAACTGCTGATTGTTTAACAAACAGTAACTATGATACAATGGATATTGTTGAAAGTACATTAGAAAATATTGATGAAGTGACTCATGATGAACTAAAACTAATTATGACTCAAATAAACAAACCAGATTTCAAATGGTGCAAATTAAATATTGTAGATAACAAATTGGTTTTATCATATTTATCATTGAAAGGAATGTAACTATATATGACTTTTTACATTACGTGAATCAACAGTTGAAATCACCAATAAACTTACAAAAATTTATCAAAATATTAAGAATATTGCTCTCTTGACTGTTGGTACAGGTGGTGGTAAAACATATGGAGCAATTCATACTATGGGGCAATACTTTCCAAATGCCCTACTTTTTGGTTTTTACAACAGATAAGGTGAAACGATCTAGACAATGGGAAAAACTCTGTTAGTGATTATAATCAAGTCATGAATACAAATTTAAACGTTCTGGTTTCAAATTATGAACGAACGTTGACAAAAGATTTTGAACCAACTGTTGAGACATTATTCAGCAATGCTAGAAAATTGCAGAAACCAGTTGTCATGATACTAGATGAAGTACATAAAATTAAATTATCAAGTTCAGGTAAACTAAGTAAACGAATGGAAGTCATTCTAAAATTAGCTGAATCAAATGATATTGTAACCACACTAGCACTAAGCGCAACACCGTTCTCGAATTCATATCTAGATCTATATCCTTATTTTAAAATGGCAGGATTTTACACTTCAAAATCTGACTTTTTTGGTCAACATGTTATCCATTATGACAAGTATTTCACACCAGTTGTAACAGATAAACAAAAACGAGTTCGTAGGGATTATTTCAAATCACCAGAAATCATAGAACACTATTTGAATCTCATATCAGCTTATGTAGATACATCACAATATAAACCTGGAATGTGTAGAAAGAAATGTTGTATTTAAACTTGACAAGGCTGAGCGAGCAGCCTATAATCAAATTAAGAAAGATTTCCAATTAGGTTTCTATGAATACCCAATTCAAGCACGAATGGCTCAAGAAAACTTACTTGCAACTGATTTAGCTAGTAAGAAAGATAATATGTTATTTGGTCTCCTTGAAAAACGTGAGCAAGGAGCCTTTGATAATAAAAAGACACCAATTCTAATATTTTATCAATATACTATTGTTTACAATCATCTAAAACCACTTTTTAGAAGTTTGTTACCCTAATTATGATATACTTGAAGTTAAAGGTGGTGTCAATCTCACGGATGAACAACTATCTGAACCTGACAATCCTAACACCATTTTCCTAATTCAATATGAATCAGGTGGAGAGGGTTTAGATTGGCAATGGTCAAACTTAGCTATTTTTTATGAAAGTCCTGTTAAATATGAAAAGTTTAAACAGGCAAAAGGTAGAAATGTTCGAAATAAAGAAATCATGCCAAAAGTTTATCATTACCACTTTGAATACTTGAACACAATTGATTCAGATAGGTGGACAACAAATAGATTTAAACGTGATTATCATAGATGATATTTCAAAAAGAATTTTTGAACAAGATGATGACGATGATGATGACAATTTATCTTAAATTATAAATGATGGGATACAACTTATGAAAATTCAAAACTTTTTATTTATCAAGAATCATATTATTGATAAACGTTGGTGTATTTGGTTACATGTTGTTCAAATATGGCACAACAACATCACCTGAAGCTCTTATTGATACAGGTGCCATGTATGGTGTCTATTTCAATGCAAATCAAATCAATGGTTTCGATTAATTACACCTATGTTCATTCATATTGGGTTTGGACATCTAGTATCTAATATGATTATCTTATACTTTGTTGGACCACAATTTGAACAAATGATTGGATCATTTAAATTTATCACAATTTATTTGTTATCAGGTATTGTTGGAAACATAGTTTGTCTACTAATCAATCCAGAAACAATTGCTGCAGGTGCATCAACAGCTATATTTGGATTGTTTTGGTGCATTATTATACTATGGATTGATATCACGATCAAGATTTAAGAACATTTGGTCAATTTTCATATGGCTTTAATAATCATGAATGTTATTTATACATTTATAAATCCTGGTGTTAGTGTTCCAGGACATATTGGTGGCCTTGGTGGCAGGTTTCTAGTTGCATTAGGATTAAATAAAATTTGTAAACCAAAAGATAGATGGAGATATTAATTTGCAAAATATTGAAACGTTATATAATCATTTTAGAACAGTTAAAGTCCATATCTGGTAAAATAGATAAAGAAAATTATCTAAAGAAAAATTGGTGACCCTTTGACAAAAGAGGTCTTGAGATTCTAAATGATTCTCGTATTACAACAGGAATTGCTAGTAAGAAGTTAAACAAATCATTGGATTACAGTGGTTGCAAAACAATTGATTTTTACAAACGTACCATTTGAAAATGTATTAAATTTTTGAAACAAACAATACTGGTCAAGATTCTTATATTGCATCAATTCAAAAATACATTGCTACATTTGATGATAAATATAAAGAACTACTTCAAAAATTGTAACTAAGTCTTTAAAAACTTGGTGTTAGTGCAAAAACATTGAATAAAAGCTTATGGTGATGGATTCATACCTGAATTTAATCTACAGTTGGCTCATTCATATGAAAAAGTATAAGCATCGATTGGTAGATGGAAAAGAAGAATTTGGCTTGACTATTAAATATGATGGTCATCGAACGGCAACAGAAACCAATACTCAACGTTTATATAGTCGAACTGGTAAACTAATATTGGGAGTTCTAGATATTGAATCTGAAATGAAAAATATTAGATGCGGTTTTACAATCTATTTTAGGTCATACATATAAACCCTATATGATTGATGGTGAATTGTTAATTCAATCATCAGCTGCACAAAAACTCAATGGTTCAATCAAACAAGTGAGATATTGAGTAAAAATGGTGTTAAAACAAATATATCTTATAAAATATTTGATATTATTTCTCAAGATGAGTTTTACAATCAAAAAGAATCACATAATAATTTTTAAAGAACGTCGTGAATTGTTAGATGCTATTTTTTTACTCAACACCAATTCAAGTATTTAGAATTAGCACCACTTTTATATTTTGGAACAGATGTGAACCAAATTGACACATATTATCAAGATGCTATTGAAAATGATGAGGAAGGCATTATGACTCAATTTGAATAAAGCCTTACCAGTGTAAGAGAACTCCTTACATTCTAAAAGTTAAGCCAACATTATCAGCTGACTTAGAAATCATTGGATTCGAAAAAGGTGAACCTTATTCTAAATATGAAAACACTCTTGGTAATTTAATTGTTAATTTCAATGGTGTAGCAATTGGTGTAGGATCTGGATTATCTGATAAAATGCGTGATGAAATTTGGAATAATCAAGACGATTATCTTCATAAAATTGCTGAAATTCAATACACATCTATCAGTAAGAATAAAAATAATGATGATTTGAATTTAAGATTTCACGATTCAAAAACAATCCGAAAATGATAAAACCATTGATGATATCAATATTGAATATTAACGTATAGAAAGTGAACCATTTATGTTAGCAGCTGAAATTACTATCAACCCTATTGACGAAATTTATAATACGTTGTTGAATCAAACACTATCACTGATTGCAATGCATCAACGAAAATATGATTCGTGGCGTGAGAGTGCTAGGATTCCATCAACCAAATCAAAACGATATATAGAGTCCTTTATCAAACGACACTTATATGAAAAACGATGGGAAAAATTTTATTCAAGGGTGAGGATAGATATGTTCCAATTGATTGGGAAATTTCACTCACATCATCTGAAAGTCACTATCAAAAATAGTGAGATTCATTGTTGAAAAAGAATACGGTATATTAAGGATAAAACTATGATAAAACTTTCTAATTCTGACATTATGCGGCATCAAATGAACATTATGTTAGAAATTACAAAATTAAACATAATTCATAGTTACAGTTTGAAAACCTGGTCAGCAAATGATCAGGTTGTTGAACTGGATATTATGGATAATGAAACAAATCAACCCATTATTCTAATTATGTATCAATGGGAACACATTCGATACAAAAACCCAACCAAAAATTAGATAAGAAATTGGTAAAAGAATATGATAAAATTACCAAACTTGTTTCAGGATTGTTGAGTTACAAAACTGTAGATTATATGTAACCCAACACCATTTTTAGAGCAAATAAACAATAACTCAAAAGGAGCTAAACTTATGTCAAAAACTATTGATCCAATTGAACTTAATTCATCAAGTGCTCGTCGTGCGTACTAGATCTGATATCCTATCAGATTATCATCGCCATTTAGATGTGAAAAATTTAATTAAAGTTTTGCATGAAAAATAATGTAGATGTTAAAATTAATCGTACTAGCAAACGAGATAAAAATGTTCCTGAACATACATTTGTAGGTAAGATTATTGAAATTCACCCAACCTTTTTTTGTAGTTGAACGGACTGATTTGCCAAAAACGTTTAGATGGTCACAAAACGATCTATACAACAACATTCCATTACTTTGATATTCAGGACGAGTTGTTCCAGATGCGAGATCCAGAAACTAATAAACTTTATTACAAACGTCACAAACGTGATTTGACAGCAGAATAATTTAAATGAGGTTACCAACAATATGAATATATCTAAGTTAGGTATTGATAATATGGCGCTGCTTTTTATGTTTTTATTGGGATTATTTAGGACAACTATTTGCCTATTTATTCTCAAGAAAGGGTGAAAAATTGACCCTCGTGAAAAAGACCCACTCGATTATTATAAAAATAAAAGCGTCTACCAAAAACATTTCTCATTTATACACACTTGCTTATTGTAAAGATGGATCAGCTGAGCCATTATATTACATGACAGAAGTATTCACAGAATCTGATTCAAGTCAGAAATTAGCTGAAATGTTAAACAAAGATTTACTAGAAATGGTAATTCAGAAAACTATTGAAAGTTCTTCGTTACAAAGCACCTGAATTTGTAACAGATAAAAATGGTGATAAATAAATGACAATATTTACAAATGATATTTTACTAACCACCAGTATCAATTTTAAGCACTCCTGTTCAAGAATTACAAAAACAGTATAAATTAGTTCTAAGGTACTCACATGTATATAGTGTGGAAACATTGATTGATATCGTGGAATCATATGAACAACTAACATCAGCTTATGAAACGACCGTATTAGACATCCCAACATCACATAAGTCTGTAAAGAAATTTGATACAACATTTGACAAATCTATGATTGATTATGATGATGTAAACGTTGTACCAAATGATTACAAACCATTCAGTCGTATTGATTTTGAACAATTGACTCTACGTGATGATTTAGAGACCACTGATGAATCCAAATATAAATCAATGGATATTGATACGGAAGACATGCCAAGTATTGATTTGAAATCATATGATGTTGAGCGATATCGTGAACAGTTAGATGAAGATGCACGACGTTCTAAAAATGTATGAATATCATAAAGAAAATGGTACATTAGATGAATTTTTATGAACTTGTTGAACAACATAAACAAGAAGATTTAGAGAGAAATCGTGAACGAAATAAAAACATCTGAACCAACTTTGTTAACAAATGAAGCTATTGTTGATGAATCGTTTTTGAAACTAGATAATTCAGAAGCATTAGAATATGTTAACGATTATGTAATCAATCGTGATGAAGCTTTATCATTGATTCAAAAATCACAAACGTCTTGAAGATGAAAAATCTAGAACCATTCAACATGGTGATTTATCAATTACATTACCAGAAGAAAATGTGTCAAATGTACCACCAGTTTCAAAAAGAATTGATAAAAACCTGTTAATAAAGCAACATCTGTACCAACTAATTATAAATCAACATGGATTGATACACTTTTAATCTTAGGTTGTTTGTTAGCCTTAATGATATTATTTCTATGTTTGCATCCGCTTGGATCATTGGCTTATTAAGTTGATAAACTAAATTTGAAAGGTCTTATATAATCACAAAACTTCACCAACCATTTACACAATTCTTGGTAAAATGGGTTCAGGTAAAGACCATTTGACAAATAGATTGATTGCCCATTTTGAAAAAGAATGGGCGGTGGTACAATCATTAGCATTTGCTAATCAATTGAAATTTGAATTAGAAGATCTAATTATTGACTATCGAAATGGACTCACACTTGAACAATTAATTGAAAAACATCATTTAAGCAAGAAGATTTATTAGACTTGACAAAATTATTCAAAGAAATTTTTACCAAAAGATTTAACAAATGTGACTGTATTTCAAAAGACACCTGAGATCAGAACAGCTTTTCAGTTTTATAGTACCATTCGTAAACGATGGAATATCAATTATTTTGTGGATTCATTAATCTCAAAAATTAACTGACCCCTAACATCATTTATGTGGTTACGGACACTCGTTTTAAAAATGAATATGATGCTCTAGTGAAATTAAATGTTAAAATTGTTAAATTAGATATTCCTGAAAAAATTAGGATTGACAGAATTCTAGAATCGTGATGTGATTTAAACCATCTAAACAAACAATTGACTGATCAGTCTGAAGTTATTATTGATGATTTAACAGCTGATCTAATTATTACTCACCAAGACCAACTTGATAAAAGTTGATTTAGAAAAAGGTGTTAGGAAATGTGAGGATTACTAACTTGAAAGAATTCACTGCTAAAATTAAACGAATCATCTTTGATGATGACAAAGGGTTTAAAATTTTTAGCCTTATCAGATGTTCAATCTGATGATGAAGAAATCTTAGATCTAATTCATCCAAAATTTAATACAATTACTGCAAAAGGTACTATTTATGCAGATGAGGGGTGATGTGATTACAATTGATGGTCGCATTATTAAAGATAATAAATATAGTGATCAATTTTTAATTAATCACCATATCAAAGATTATACATGATATTACAGGTATTATTAATTACCTAACATCTGATCGATTTGTTGGATATTGGTGCAGCACGTGCGAAGAATTAATCTACCATTATATGAAAACAATGAAAATGTTACTCTTAATAATATCTTAGACCATATTGCAAATAATGAGACACCTGAAAGTTTATCTAAATTAAAAGGGATTACTGAACATATTGCTGAAGTTTTAATTAAAGAATTAAAAGAAAACTTTGGTAAAAATAAAAATCATGATGAACTTGCAACATATATTCAAAGTGAAATATACGTGAGAATTTGTATGAAGCCTATGAATCAAAAGCTATTAAACGTTTAGCAATGACCCCTATGATATCTATTTAGATAAACAAGTGGATCAGTTCACATTCAATTTTGCAGATGAAATTGCAACTAAATTAGGTATTAATTATCTAGATCGCAGAGCGATTACGAGCTGTTGTTTTAGGTTCGCTTAAAGAGTGTCACCTTGAATCAGGAGACACCATTATATCTGATGAGAAATTATTAAATCATTGTTATAAGTTAGGTGGCTCTATGATTCCTGAAGAATTACTTCGTGAAATGATTACCATTCAGGAAAATAAAGGGTCATTTATACAAATTAGAAATTGATACAATTATCTACTATCAATCAAAAATATATCAAGTTGCTGAATTAGGTATTGTTACTGAATTAGCAAGATTATTAGAACAATACTGTAAAAATTCATCCAAAAGTAGATGATGAAAAATATCTAAAACAATTACTGAATTGAAAAACTAAATCATATTCAATATGATGATAGTCAAAAACATGCCATTAATCAAGCTGTAAAACATGATTTATTAGTTATCACTGGTGGACCAGGTACAGGTAAAACAACTACTATTAAAGGTATATTAGAAACACTGAAAGCTTTATACAACTATGATACAAGTAAAAAAGATGTTGTTTTAGCTGCTCCAACTGGTAGAGCTGCATCACGTATGTCTGAAACAGTCCAATTACCTGCTCAAACAATTCACGCATTATTGAAAAATTCGACCATTTGACACTAGAGTATCAGATGTCATGAAAATGGAAGATGATTATGAAGAATATGGTGGTAAGCCACCTAAACTCATCATCATTGATGAATTTTCAATGGTTGACGCATTATTGACACATCAATTGTTATATGCGATTCCAACTGGTACAAAAGTTATCATTGTTGGTGATGCAGATCAATTACCATCAGTAGCACCAGGGCAAGTATTAAAAACATTTCTTGATTCTGATAGAGTACCATCTAAAACATTAAAAATGGTTCATCGTCAGGCAAATGGGTCAACAATACCATTATTAGCTGAAGCAATTAAAAATGCTGAATTTCCAGATGAATATACAACTCACACAGCAAATACTAAATTTGTGAATTTAAACTTGCAGATGTCAGCCTTAGACCAAATGATTGCCATCTTGAAAAACGCTTTGACTAAGTATGATAGTAAAGATATTCAGATCATAGCACCTCAACATAAAGGTGATTTAGGTGTAACAAATTTAAATAAGATTTGTCAAGAATTGATTAACCCACGTAATGAAATGCAACCTGAATTGTTATATGGTAATTACAGTTACCGTATTAATGACCGTGTTATCAATAAGAAAAATGTTGTGATGGAATCCTTAACAAGTAAACATAAGAATATTATCACAAATGGTGATATAGGGAATTATTGTGGATAAGAAAGTTAATAATCCAAAAAGAAAAGCTGATCAAGATTATTTAGATATTGATTTTAATAATTCTATCACAAGATTCTTTTAGAAAAAGATTGGGTTCAATTGAATTATCATATCACTACGATTCACAAATCGCAGGGTGGTGAATTTCCATTGGTAATCATACCAATTTTCAACACTTATTATAAAATGTTAAATCGAAACCTGATTTATACAGCGATTACACGAGCATCGGATACAGTTTTAATGTATGGTAATCCAATCCACTTCAAACAAGCCGTTAGGTATCTGGAACCATGCGTAAAACAGGTTTAGATATCCTATTAAGTCCTAGTAAAAAGCATCAATTGTTAAAATCAAGAAATCTAAAAGAAATAAACTCTCAATATGAGAGTTTATTTTCATTATTGACTACATACCCATCATATCCATACTTGGATCTGGAATATCATGGTCATTAAATTCAGGTGCATTTTCAACAATATTTGCACCAAGATCCACTTGTTCTTCTTGAACTTGTGACATCATAGCATCATATGATGGTGCCTGAGTTTGAGGAGCTGATGGTGCTTTTGTTTGTGGAGATTTGGTTGGTGCAGCTTTTTGCTGAGCTGCTTTTTGCTCAACTTCTTCCAAATCCTTAACAGTTCGTTTATCATAGATATATGAACTTGGTTCCATATTCATCAAACCATTAGCTTGCTTAGACATTTCTGGTGTATCAGGTTTTTTAGGTCCATTACCTGATCTAAATGAATTAGCTTGTTGATTTGGATCAGATTGATTTGTTGGATTATTAGCACCGTTGTAACCATTATTGTCACTGTTGTAGTTGTTGCCATTATTACCACGGTTGTAATTGTTGCCATTATTTGCACCATTATTACCGTTGTAGCCATTATTGCCACGGTTGTAATAACCATTATTACCACGGTTGTAATTGTTGCCATTATTTGCACCATTATTACCGTTGTAGCTATTATTGCCACGGTTGTAATTGTTGCCATTATTTGCACCATTATTACCGTTGTAGCTATTATTGCCACGGTTGTAATTTGTTGCCATTATTTGCACCATTATTACCGTTGTAGCTATATTATTGCCACGGTTAAATTGCCATTATTTGCACCATTATTACCGTTATAGCTATTATTGCCACGGTTGTAATTGTTGCCATTGTTAGCACCATTATTACCGTTGTAGCCATTATTGCCACGGTTGTAATAACCATTATTGCCACGGTTGTAATTGTTGCCATTGTTAGCACCATTATTACCGTTGTAGCTATTATTGCCACGGTTGTAATTGTTGCCATTATTTGCACCATTATTACCGTTGTAGCCATTATTGCCACGGTTGTAATTGTTGCCATTATTTGCACCATTATTACCGTTGTAGCCATTATTGCCACGGTTGTAATTGTTGCCATTATTTGCACCATTATTACCGTTGTAGCTATTATTGCCACGGTTGTAATTGTTGCCATTATTTGCACCATTATTACCGTTGTAGCTATTATTGCCACGGTTGTAATTGTTGCCATTATTTGCACCATTATTACCGTTGTAGCTATTATTGCCACGGTTGTAATAGCCATTATTGCCACGGTTATAGTTATTGCCGCCACCATTGTAACCATTATTACCACGGTTGTAGCCATTATTACCACGGTTATAACCATTATTACCCTGACCATAATTATTTCCAAAGTTATTTCCATTTGGATGGTTATAGTTTTGAGTGTTATCTACAACTGGTGTACGAGGATCACGTTTTACTTCAAATCCATATTGTTCTGGATGCAAAACTTTAATAAACTTATTCAATGATTCGGCATATGCAACAGCATGTCCAGTACCACTTGCAGTACCATCCCACAAGGCAATCACTTCATCAGAATGGTCAATCATACCAATATTACGGTCATTCAGACATTCTTTTGTATAAGTTGGTGCATATGTAACACGTTCATCCGCATTATCAACTAAATCATAGAATAAAGCTACTGTTTCAGGTGATGTCCATTTTGCAGGTTGATCTGGATTTGGAATATCTGCTACAAACTTAACCTGACCTGGATAACGTTCACGCGCACTTTGAATAACCAAAGCCCAAGCCATATCTGCACCAAGAGCCATACCAGAATGACACTCAACATAGCCATATTCTTGAATACGTTGTTCCAAAACTTGATTTAGATCTTGCATAAAATTTTGCCAACGTGGATCATTTAAATCATAAACGTTACCTAATTTTTTAGGTCGATGTCCAGTCAATCCCAAACGATATGGTTTAACATTATTAGGAAATACTGGATTCAACACTTCTCTTTGTGGATAATTATTCATATTAAAACCTTTTTCTATATTTGATAATATTAGTGTATTGTTATTGTAACATATTTATGTTATAATCAATAGAGTAATCATTAAAAATATAAACACTGTAGAAAGGTCAAACATGACTCATAAAATTGTAGAAAAACCAAAAGATTTATTTTAATATTAATTCTAATTTATATAATTTTCAGGAAACACTTGATAAAGTTGAACCAATTGATGGTTCATTTTTAAACATATCTTACCTATTTGATGGCGAAAATGAAACATGTACCTCATTTAGATATGAAACAGAACCTGGTGTATCAGAAGATATGTTGACTAGATATATTTCTAATTTACCAATTGCATCAAAAATTAACAATTTTAAGTGAATTATTAAATCAACCCATCCTCAACACTCAATCATAATCTAAATGTTTCCAATTCAATATTTAGAAGAATATGATTTTATGGCAAATCAACTATACATTTTACTAACAGATATGTTCAAACTTCATGTAGATAGTTTAATATCTGAAGATCAACCTGAATTAGAATTAACAGATTAAAAATCAAATAAATCAATGAAAAACAACTTGCATTATCATACACTGTATGGTAAAAATAGAATAAAAATATTAGAAAGCGAAACTAATGTAATTTATGAACTCAATTTATGTAATTCCAAATGATAAATATATTACAGCTATGATTCAATATTATAATGAAAACGTTGCGTTTTGATTCATATGCTGAATTACTTCATGTTATTGCAACAACTCTTTATAATGATTTTGAAAATGGCACTTTTACCAGATGACCTACATGTTTATGTTGACATGGATTCTAAAAACATCATCTTTGGGTCAAATTGAAGATGCTGACATTTTTCGATCTCTTAATGCAATGAAAGGATAACTTATGTCTGTAGATACAAATCCAACTCTATTCCCAGATGGAACAAAATTACCAGATTCTCTCTACATGATTTGCAGCTTTTGAACCCAAAAAGTTAAAATTGAAGATGCAACCCTAGAAGATTATTTCATTTTACATGATGATCCAGATAACATGAAATATATGTTTATTGAAAATGTTGAAGCTTCACATGATGATGAACGTGCTTTTGAAATCAGTCAACGTGTATTAGGTATTAGAATTTATGATGGTCAATCACTTCAAGCATTTTTAACAAAATATTTGTTTTGTTGATAATGTAGAAGAAGATTTGATTCAAAGTCAGGTTCCTGAAAATTAGCTGAAGATTTTCCATGCATTCACTAGTAAAGCAGATGCTTACCAAAAACGTTTATCATTGTTGATGGATCAAAAACAATACCAAGAGTCATTGTTAGTAGGTGCTCAAGAATATGCACCAACTTTAAATTTGATTGAAATTGATTTGGTAATCTTACTAGCTGAATTTGCACAACGTGTCATTGTGCCAAATCTATCACCAGATGAGCCTACAAACATTGAAGAAAGTAAAGGTGATATGAATGAAACTGAAGAAAGATAAAGTTTTCTATAAAAACCTTAGCATTGGTTTATTCACTGCTGTAATTTCTTTTTGTGATTGCCTTTTGTATTCATTATACCAAAACTTAATCCAGAAAAAGTTGAATCTGTTGTTATGAAGAATCAAGCATCAAATGTTTATACCATCACAAATAAATCAGATGCTGAAAGTGAAAAAATTGATTCAAACGATTCAATCTAAATACAAACGATTAGAAGTAATTCTAATTGCAAAATGGTTGTAAAGATGTCAAGCTCATAAAGAACAATTGCAAAAAGTGGTAAAAGATAAATCTTCTAATAAAGATACAGCCATTCTAATTGTTGAATCACCTCATAGCAAAAATAAACGAATTAAAAAGTGGTTAACATTACCTGAAACATATCATTATCCAACAGTTATCACCTATTTACTAGATGGATCTGTTAAAAATAATGAATATTATCAAGTTGAACCATTGTATCAAAAATAGAGCTAGTTATACAACCTAGTTTTAAAAACCAATAGAAAAGGATAGCTGTGTGAAAACCAATATGAAAAAAATTCCTAAAAAGTTATTGGGAAAAACACTACTATGACATGTTTACTACGCTAATAGTATTTGTACTATTAGCTTTTTGCTATAGATTTATCTATGTAGATAATACTAAAAATTTACTAAGTATTACTACAGAAATGTTAAAATCAGATGCATCTTCTAACATTTATGCAAATGATGGTCAAACTTTGATTTATTCAACGGCTGAAAATAAACGTAAACTTGTAAAGTTAGCAGATGTACCCTCAAAAAATACAAAGACTTACTATTGATGACAGAAGATGCTGAATTTTATGAACACCGTGGTATTTCACCAAAAGGAACATTAAATGCAGTTTTGTCAAAAGCTAAGTCCATCATTGGTAAAAATGAACAAGTTCGTGAGGGCTCATCCATCACGCAACAACTTGTCAAACTAACTGTTTTCTCAACAGATGAAAAAGATCGAACATTATCTAGAAAAGTGAAAAGAAGCTTTTTAGCTGAGAAATTATATGATACTTATTCTCGTGATGAAATTCTTGAATTTTACATTAATAAATTATATTTAGGTGAGGGTTCTATGGCGCTCAAACGATTGCCAACACCTATTTTGGAAAAGATTTAAACCAATTATCTATTTCCCAATTAGCTATTATTGCAGGTTTAGGTCAGTCTCCATCTGAATATAATCTATATGACAATCCCTGAAGCTGTTGAAAAACGTCGTAATATTGTTTTATATGAAGTCTATCGACGTGGAAAACTGACATCTGAAGAATATACAACTGCTAAGAATACTCCTGTACAAGATGGTTTAATGGAACGTCGTTGGCAAGGTATTCAAACTGATACTCAAACGATTCAACATAGTGCCTATGTGACATCAACATTAGAACAATTGAAATCATTAGGATATGATCCAACTAAATTATCTTTACAAGTTGTCACCAATTTGTCCGTATCAGATAACAATTATTTAAGTGATGTAATGAACAATTCACGTGAATATTATGTTGATGACCGTGAACAAAGTGCTGCCACATTGATTGACCCTAAAAATGGTCATGTAATTGCTCAATTTGGTGGACGATTCAACAATGAATTATTTGCTTTCAATAGGGCTACTTCTAAAACAAGATCATCTGGTTCAAGTATTAAACCAATTGCTGACTATGGACCTGCTATAGAATATCTTGGTTGGGGGAGTGGATCACTAATTGATTCATCAAATTATGTATATCCAGGTACCAATTTAGTAGCTTATAACTATGGTTTATATACTTATGGTAATGTTACTATGAGTAAAGCAATGGAACTATCCCTCAACACCCCTGCCTTGAGAACACTTGAGCAAGTTGGTCCAGAACGTGCAACTGATTTTGTAAATAAAGTTGGAATTAAAACTTCAACACCAGTTGCAGGAAGTCAAGGTCTTGGTATAGATGCATCATCTGAAGAAATGGCTGCAGCATTTGCAACTATTTCAAATGGTGGTACTTATTATACACCTGCTTATATCAACAATATTACCTTTAGTGATGGATCTAAGAAAGAGATTCAATTACCAAGTTATAGAGCCATGTCTGAATCAACAGCCTATATTTTAACAACTATGTTAAAAGGTGTAACTGGACCAAATGGTACCGCTAAAAGTGCTGCCATTCCAGGAGTCAGTGTTGCTGCCAAAACAGGTACAGTAGCTTATCCAGATGAAGCAGGTATGCCAAGTCTATCAGCTATGGACACATGGGTTGTTGGTTACACAAAGAGTCTATCATTAGCTATTTGGCAAGGATATGATAACCCAATGGAACCAAACTCATACATTCCAGAATACTTAACAACTGATTCAAAAGGTTCATTATTTAAAACATTAATGAGTACCTATATGCAAGATAAAGATGGTTCAGATTGGCAAATGCCTACAAATGTTATTAATCAAGGTGGATATTTGAAACCTGCTAGTGTCACATCATCAGAGGGAACAAAACTGTTATATGAGTCAAATGTTCAAAATAAAGACTTATTTGATACACTTGTTCCGAAATCTACTAATACTGATTACAAGGTAACATGGGATAAAAATATATTTAAAATCCTAGATGAGTTACAAAGTGGTGATTGGAAAATTGAGTTTGAAAAGAAAAAGCTGATGAAAAGGCTGAAGATGATAAACTTTTATAGTGAGGTCGAACAGAAACAAAATGCAACGACAAACTAAATACGAAAAACGAAAAATACTCCAATCAAATAAAGAATGGTTTAAGAAAATAAAAATGACTTATAAAGTAATGTCATGGATTAGTGATTATTGGATCACTAATCATGATTGAGTCACAACCATTTCCATTCTAAAACCATTATAAAAACATATGATTTGGAGACGAAATTCAACTCAACACCAATGGCTGAAATGGATCCAAGTTTGTTAGGATTAAAACAATTTGACATAAGCTGAGAAAGATTTTTCCTAACCTATACAATCAGGTTATGAAAACAGATGGATCTATTGATGCAACAAGTACATAAGCTGAACAATTAAACAATTATTACAACACTATTTCAGAAAATCATTCGTTCCAATTATGCTGAAAAATATCAATCATTTTTAGATAAATATACTATTGATTCAACCTATAAGTCTTATTTTGATAAGAATGGTGATATTAAAGCTGATGTAACACCTGAAAAAGTAATGACTTTTTGTAAATAATAGTTCTAAAAATCATCAATCGTATCAATTCAACTAATAAAGAAGATAAATTTGTAAAAGAATATTTACAAAAACTAGATGATTTGCAAACAGATGCTTATCATTTAGACCAAGAATTGGGCGAATTTACCAAATTGGTGACTAAGGTTAATGATACAACTTTATAATATGACACCAACGATAACAGAATCAGATATTAATAATTTCAAGACAAAATTGACTAAACTGAAATATAAAATGGTTAAGTATCACACCATTGACTCAATTTTTAACAGCTTTTAATAAACCAATTAAAGATATGATTCTGGATCGAACCAAGTTTGAAGAATATAAAAAAAGACTTGGCTGAAAAAGAAACAGCTTATGCAAATTGGGCTCAAGAACGTGAAACACGTAGAGCTAATTATGAATATAATAAAGCTTTACAAGATGAAAAAGGCTCGTCAAGAAGAAGATAAGAAAATGCTGAAAAAAAGATAAGGATAAGAAAACAAATCAGTCATCTGATTCAAAAACGATTCCTGATCTAACTAAATATAGTTATGATGATGCAATGACTTGGTTAAAGTCAAAACAATGTTAAATATCAGATTCAATATCAAAATGATACATCACCATCGGATAAATTAAAAATTACTGGTATGACATCAAATACTGGTTACACATTAACGACTGACACAACCATATCATTGATTGTTGGTAAAGATTCATAACAATAAAATCCCTGACAATTGTCAGGGATTATTTTTAATTATTGGTTCGTTCTGGAAAGGCGAATTGCCATACTTTTTCACCAGTCTTAGATTTGAACTTTTCTTTGTATTGTAGACTACCACGAGCGGTATATTGATTATTTGCTTTAGATAAGGCTGAGAATGAAATCTCTTTACCTGCTAACAAATCTTCAACTTCTTTATCTGTAAATACATGTTGTCCAAAACGACGTGAGAATGAAATAGTTTGACCTGTTGGTGCATAAACGCCCTCAACAATGTCTTCTTCTTTCTTAGGATATTCAATTCTATCTAAATCAAAACCAAAACCAAATTTCTCACGAACAGCTAATTTACCAAACACTTTACACAATTGAGTTGGATCATCTTTTACTTGTTCAAAAAGTTTTATTTTTATCAATAGGTTTGAAAAATGAAATTTCTCACCTGCTAGTAACAATGCAATTTCTGAATCAGTAAAAGCATGTGTACCCCATCCACCAGAGAATGTAACATCACGACCTGTTGGTTTAAAAGTACCAGTGATTTTTTCGTATTGAGAAACTTTTTCTTTAACTTTTTCTAATGAACTAAGTTTAGATACGTTTTCAATAATTTTAGCACGGTCTTTTTGGAACATGATATCAAATGTTTTCAACACATCTTCACGAGAACGTTTGCCCAATTTAATATCATTTAGGAAACCATCTAATTGTTTTGTAGCGCCTGGGTCAGCAAGAAGTGTTCCATACATCAACATGAATGATACACGACCAAGACGTGATAAGCGTAAACGACCTTTTGCATCTTCAATAATCATTCGACGGTCAGGTTCATTTTTACGAGGTTTATGTGTAACCTCATTGTATGTAGAAAGACGAGTTGCACCTGTACCAATATTATGACGTTTGAGATAATTCATCAAAGTAGTCATAGTAGCGATAGCAGGACGTTTAGCTTTCTTTTCATATAATTGAGGTGTTAATAATGAACCAACTTCAGGAAGATTAGAACTCTTAAGCCATTCATCACGTTCCTCATCAGTCAAATCATCAAGATTTTTAACTTCACCATTTGCATCAGTTGGTAAATTACCTTGAATATTTGGATTTAGAATTGTTTCAAAACCACGTGAAATATTAACGGATGTTGAATAAACATATTGTTCAGTTTCATCAGTATAAGTATGTTTATGATAGACAGCATCTTTAGCAAATCCTGCTAAGAATGAACGTGCCAACTCTTCATAGATAATTGGTGCAATATCACCAAAACGTTTCAAATCATCAAGTGATGCAGGAACATTTAAACCTGGACGGTTTGCACCATGGGCACCATGACCAATACGTTCTTTACGAAAAGCGTTCAAATCAAGCTCATCCATATCAACACCAACTAATGTTGCAATATCAGAAACATATGGAATCAAATCATTTAATTGCTCTTGAGTAATAACAGTATCTTCAGTCCGAGGATAACTTAAGATATTCTCTTGATACAACTTTTGAGCAATTGCTAATGTATGATCTGCTGAAAAACCACGTTTTTTCAATTTGGCACCAATAGAAGCCAAATCATACATAGCAGGTGGTGCCTTATGAACCGTTTGAGGACCTTTAGGTTCTTTAACAGTTGATGGAGAAAGTTTTTCAACTAAATTGCGACCATCTTGCTCATTATCAAACAAAGGTGATTCTTTTCTTAAATAGATATGACCTTGTTCATCAACATAAGAATCTGTAAATTGAGAATGAGGTTTGAATGTTTCATGTGCATATTCAGATTGACCAACCAATGAATACATACTAGTTTTCAAACGACCATCACGAACAACTTCTTTAAATCCAACGACTTGATTCTTTCGACCAAGTGTTGTAGTCATACGTGAATATTGAACAGTTAAAAGTCAAATTGTTGACGAGTTAAACCCCTGACATAACCTGGATCATTTTGATCAATTAATTTCAAATTTGATGGTGACAAAGCCTTATGAATAGACTTAGCAGACTCATCTTCGAAATAACAACGATAAATTTGACCTCTGAAATTAGCATGGAGTAAAATTTCCCAAGCAATGGTATCACCCTCACCAGATGGGTCATCATCTGTTGCAATAATACAAGAATCAGATTGATCCAAAGTTTGTTTAATAGTTGATTTGACCATGATCACGAGTATAAGTATCTGAAATCTTTTTAGGTGATTTTAATTTAGTACCCCATCTAATACGACTTCTATCAAATGGTAAATGTTCAACTTCCCATGAAGTTATAGTCAGATACCAAATCAGAATCAACCATATCTTCAAGTGATTTCATTTCATATAAATGGCCTGACGCACAAACAATTTGATAATCTTCGCCATTTAGTTGACCTTGATAACCACCAAGAGCTGTTGCAAAATTTGATCCAGCATCTGATTTTTCACATAATATTGTTATCATTTATTTATCCTTTATATAATATAGTTTTTATGATTAGTATAGCATAATATGCAAATAATTGCAATCGTATGTCACATTTCAATCAAATACAAAAGAAAACAGCTTTTTGAGCTGTTTTAAATAAATTTACTATGTTAATTGTGAATACTGGTCTTCTAAAGCATCAATATTCATTCGACCAATAAATTTAAACCAAAGGGTACCATCTGAGTTAATGAATACATGCGTTGGCATAGAACGAATTTCATAAGCTTTTAAAATACTATCATTTTGATCCCAATATCGTGGTAACGTCATACCCCAATCATCTAATACTGAATTAGCTTCCTCATAATTAATTTTATCAATGGAATATTGATTGTTGAAACGTTTATCTTTCAAGGAACCAACTGATAAAAAGACAATATCCTTGTCATCTTTGTGTTTACGATAAAATGTTTCCAAATCTTTGGACTCATCATAACACATATCACATGTGGAACTCCAAAAATTAATGTAAACTTTCTTACCTTTTGAAGTCAGATAAAGAAACTTTGTTACCATTAGTATCAAGAATGGTAAAAATCAGCAGCTTTTTCATTTCGAGTATCTTTATCTGTAATCCAACCATCATTATTAGTGTCAACAACATCAGATTGTTTGGTAGATGATTGTTGATTAGATGCACAACTTGCCATCAATAAAGATGATGTGATAAGTAGACATCCATATAACGCAATTTATGTAATTTCATAATAAAACCTATATCTTTCTGGTTATAGAATTGTATAATTCTAGTTTAACAAATGAATGCGCTTTTTGTAAATAAATCAAACCTGAGATATATTTAAATTTGAGAAAAAAGTACGCGTGGATCACGCATCATTGACATGGATTAAAAATAAACTAATTTTTATTTCTTAAACCAAAATGTAAAAATATTTTTCACGTTTTCCTAATTTTATCGTTACAACACCACTTACGTATTTTTAATTTAAATTTACGACAATTTGATTAAAAATCATGATAATATTCTAAATACTTATCAACGTTTTTCTAAATAACAAATGTCTATGAATCTACAATTATTTGTTGACAATCCATTAGATATTTGATAAAAATATTGGTATATCTGTAAGTCAAACTTATAAACAAAGGATGATCTAAAGATAAGGTAGGTAAAGACTACCAAGATTTTACTAAAGTCTTATAGATATATTGGTGAAAGCCAATTGCAAATAAAATATTTTATTTTTAGAAAGCTCGATTAAATCGAGAATAGGTATAACTATCATGACACAAATTTTCGTAACAGGTACAGTAGCTAAGAGCGTTATCGTTACTCCAAAAGGCAATGACCAACACCCTGAGTATGGACGTTCATATGCTATTACGTTGTCAAACCCACAAGTTGAAGCAGGTACTGACCCACAATTGGCAGCACTCTTTAACATGCGTGTGAAGCAACCAACTGGTGAATATACTACTCCATCAGTAACAATTGGTGTAAGTGAACTTCGTCGTGATCAAACTCCAAACCAACGTCCACGTGTATATGATGCTGCAACAATGTCTGAAGTAGCCGTTACAAAAGATATTGCATCAGGACAAGTTGTTCGTGTTGCTGTAAACTTGCTAGCATCTAACAATGGTAACACTGCTAAATATGGTAACCATGCTGCATACCTTGTAGGTATTATCGTTCAAGATGCTTCAAATCCTGCAACTTGCTACACACCATCTGGTATTGCAGGATTCAAGCCACTTGATGACACTGCACAACCTGTTGCACCAGTAGCTGAAGCACCTGCATTTGGAGCTCAACCAACTGCACCAGTGGCACAAGCGCCTGCTTTTGGAGCACAGCCAACTGCACAACCTGCTGCACCTACTTTTGGGGCACAACCTGCAACTGAAGCACCTGTAGCGCCTGCTTTTGGAGCACAGCCAACTGCACAACCTGCTGCACCTACTTTTGGAGCACAACCTGCTCAACCTGAAGCATCTGTATTTGAGCTCAACCAGCTGCACAACCTACAGCACCTGCGTTTGGAGCACAACCTGCTCAACCTGCTGCACCTACATTTGGAGCACAAGCAACTGATGCTGTAGCTGTAAACCCATTCCTACATGCAGCGAATGGCGCAACAGGTAATGCTGCTGATCCATTTGGTGAAACGCACCATTCTAATTTACCTTAAATAAAAATACATGCACTTAGACCATTATGATAATGGTTTAAGTGCAATTTTTAAGGGAATGGGGAATAGTAAAAATCATTATTCCAAATTAAGCCAATCAAACCTAATTATTAAATAAAAATACAATAAGATATTGAGGATTATACAAGTATGAAAGAAATCCAAATTATTTATACCGTTAAATCCATGACAAAAGTTTTCAATGTGATTTAACAAATAAATCAAATGCTGAAAATTGTCTCAGGCAATACATGATACATTTGTAAATGAATATGGCTATGATTTGAATGATACCATCATTTTAACAATTAATGCAATAGCACTTAACAAATCTGCATCAGAAATGTTGCAGATGATTCAATCAGGTGAAATTTCATTTGAAGATGCTGAAGAATCAAGTCAAGCAACAACCCATGATATTCCAGAACCAGTTGTTGAAGTAGCTGATTTTGAATCAAGTTTTGCAGATGCTATTGATGCTGAATTTAAGGAAGTAGATACAAGTTTATCAGAAAAACTTTCAGAAGTTCAATCTGAAACTGTTGATACTAATTCAGATGATACTGATTCAGGTGATGAAACTGATTTGTCATCTACATTATCTGCTAAATCTCAACATGATAGTAAATACATGACAACTGATTTTTCAGAAGATATTCCAGATGATGTTTTGATTAACAGAATTGGTATTAACAAAATTTCACCTGCTATTGAATTTTAAGCTCATTCGTGAATTACTAATTGAAAACCCAACACTATTTACAAATGTAATCTTAGTAGTCCGTGGTAAAAGTTCACTCACAGCTCGTCGTAAACAAAGTGTTGCTGATAAAAACAATTTAGATGTTGCACAATTGGATAATTATGTACAACACTATGTTGAAATGGACAACACAAAATTGACAATTTTTGAATTTAAACTTGGTGAATCAAGTGAAGATGTTGAAATTGTTGATGAAACAAAAAGCGGAACAAAAAGATACATCTTATCATGACCAAGCTATCCAAGCAGCCAACGATTTGTTTGATCAAAATGCTCAAGCTAATCAAGAAATAATTGGAACAGTTGAAAAAATTGAAGTAGTTGAACAAGTAGATCCATTTACTAAAGTTGCTCAAGAATCAACTGAAGTAGTTGAACAAGTTGATCCATTTGCTAGTCAACCAGTTATTGAAGAAACAACTGATTCTTCTGTAGAAGTGGAGCAAACTGAACAAATTGAAACAGTTCAACCATTTAATCCAGTCGATGTTCCATCTATTGATAACTTTGCCTTTGAAGACGTGGTAACTGATCCAGTTGCAGCTAGTGAAACTGTACCAAATGTTTCTGATTTAGATCAAATGTTCTCATCACCATTTGATATGTTAGATGGTAACACGATTAAAATTCGTGAACTACGAACTGAAATTGAAACATTGAAACAACATCTTGCCGCAGGTCGTCAATTAAATGAACATTTACAAGGACAGTTGACTGAAGCAAATAAAATTCTTGAAAATGGTAGTATTCAGTATAATAATGTTGTTCAACAATTAAATACTGCAAATCAAACCATTGATGAAAATAATTCTGAAATTGAATCATTGAAAAACAATGTTAGTCAATTGACGGTTCAATCTACACAATTATCAACTCAACTTCAAGAAAAAGACAAGTCAATTAAATGCACTTGCTCTCGCAATTCCTGAAAACATTAAACAAAAAAACTTGATTATGAAAAACAAAAATTACAGTCTTCTGATCAAAAGACTCTGTATGTTTTACAATTAAGTGATGCAGCACGTAATAATACAGCAGGTTTAACACCTGAAATTGTAGCACTTGCTCAAGAATTACGTACAAACGTAGATTTATTCAACGACGCAGTTCAATATTTGCTACGTTAATCAAATAAATGAGGTATCCTTATGAACTTGTATTATAATGATTTTATTAAATACATTTGAGAAAGAATCGGCATGGGGTGTGTCAGATGACCAAAAACGACCACTCTATGTTGGTCGATACCTAGAAACAAAAATCCATCTGATATTGATGTAGCTTATATGGAATATTTGGATAAATTACCAAATCTTATTCAAATAAATGCTAACCCATCATTCAATGAAACAAATCGAGCTTATCGCTTACACGCTGCTGATAATCTGGTAGTTTCATTTGATATTGAACCAAAAAGTGACCCATCTTATTTAGCACACTTTGCAAGTTTACCTGCACATTATGCTGAATATTCACGAAATAATGGTGTTCATTTATATTATAAACTAAGTCACACTAGACTTTCTGAAAAAGCTATTGATATGGTGACAACAAAAACCGTTTATAAATATTCTAATCTAAAAGAAGTTGCTGAAAATCAACAATCAAACCATTAGAATATGAACTGTTAATGAATAACCATTGGTAACATTTACTAATAAGCCAATTATCAATGAAAACATCACTATTCAAAGTTGACGTTCCAGATTCAATCTATGACCAAAATCAATAGAATAGCTGAAAGTTTATCCACAATTTCAACTGAATATATAGATCTTGAAATTGAAGAAACAGAACTATCTGAAAAATTGAAAAGAATTAATTAAGGAAAACAAAAATATTTAAATGAACTTAAAGAATTAACGAAATTAGATTTCAACGATGATGAAAGTTTATATGAATACAACATCATTTTTCCGATTAGCAGGTGTTCTGGAAAGACGATTAAATCGTCCACAAGTTTATGATGCAATGTATTTAGAAACAGCAATTGAAGATATAGATGTATCAGATAAAATTGCAGCTGTTGCATCACTAGCAAAAAGACATCTTAGATTTTTCGAGATAAACACAACACCGTTCGTGAAAAATCAACCCTGGTTAGTATATAATGCTCGAAAAAAGCTTACGAGTGGATACTTGCTAACAAAACTGTAGAATAATTTGAAAGGATAGACGTATGAGTACATATTTCGGTATTCTTGATTTAGATACATATGATATTCGAAATGGATATGTTTCAAAAGATGCTGCTAAACTCTTAGATAATGTCACATTTGACATTGTTGAAGTGACAAATGATGACTATATTTTTAGAACATTTACAAGAAATGGGTGTACCATTTGATACACCTAATTTAGAAGCTGACTTGTTTGTTTTAAATAATCATGGATTTGAAATCATTGAAATTCCCTAAAAGTGGTTTATGATTATATCAAGGATAAAAGATTGTGCAGTTGTTTCAACTGAAAAACAATATATCTATGATAGATCAATTGATTTTTGAATATAAACCTGTCACACAAGAACAATTAATTGAATTGTGTAAATCATCTGATTTATATAATTAAAACTGGTATCATGAGGGATTAAAACTAACTCTCATGAACTGGTTCATTTAAAAATTATATTTAGTTAAATCTATATTTAATTGAATATAATTGTTTAAATTTAGAAAGGTACAGAAGAATGACTATCGAGAATACAAATACAACAGTAGATCCAATCTATGAATCCAACCCCACACCAATGGTGACTAGTCAATTTGCGTTGAATAAAATCAACAACACTTTGATTTATTCAGAAGAATTTCAGGATAAATTAGGGTAAAATGAAACACGCTGTTAATCAAGGTGCTTATTTAATGAGTCAACCTATTGACACTGAATCAGACGATGAAATTGTTGAACTTGAAGAAAATATGAAACCTGTTATGGCAGAAAAACAAATATTGACAATTATCGCAAAGATTTAGTCACTTATTTGAATCAAATCAAAAGATGCTGTATTAAATTTCTTTGATAAAAACTTTAGATGATGCAGGTTATAACGATTTAGAAACTTTAAAACGTGAACTGAAATCATTGAAAGATACTAAGTTGGCAAATCGTAAGTTAAAACGTTGCATTGAATTGGAAGATACTTTTTAATGAAAAACCTAATCAATTATCCCAATATTCAAAAATTATGCACCAGAATTAACATCATTTGACTTGTTTAAACTTCGATCATCCAAAAGATTGTAACAGGTTCAAAAAACAGCTAATATTGGTACAAAAAACAACGTAAAATGGTAACAGATGATCTTCATGAAATGAATGAAGTTCTAGAACTATTAGTTCAAAATACCAATAATTTAGAACCTCAATTCTTAAATGTTTTGAAGACTGAAGTTGTTAAAAATCCAACTAAAGCTGCTTATTTTGAAGCATTAGCAATGTAACAGAACTTCAACGTGTTGAAATTGAACGACGTGCTGAGCAAAAACGATTAGCTGAAGAAGCTGAATTAGCTCGTCAACGTGAGGAACAACTGGCTAAAGAACGTGCTGAAAAATGAAGCTCGTCAGCGCGAAGCTCTCCAACAACAAAAACATTGCTCAACTTGAACAATTGAAACAGCAACAAGATTTGATTGATCAACAAGCTAGACAAGTTCAAGCTGAACAAGAAGCTAAACGTCAAGCTCAAATGGCTCAAGTACAAAATCAACAATCTGCTCAAACAATTGTACTCAATTGGTTATCCACATACACTATTCAAAAATGCTATTAAATATAGTAATGTAGCTCAAGATCAAAAAGCTAACGTGTTGCACTAATGTATGACTTAATGCATTCATTAGACGATTTAAATTCAGAATTCAGTAAATTTGTAAATAGTTATGGTAATAAAGAAGCAGTCATCTTTGAAACTATGAAAGCTATCACTAACTTATAATCTATTTTAAAATTTATCATCTATATCTATCATCACATCTTGCAATTAATTGTAAGATGTGATATACTTTAAAGGAATAATTTACAACACTTTAAAGGATTATGATATATGATACTAGACACTGATAAAATTGAACAACTCATTAATTCAAATGAACCAGTAGCCAAATTATCTAAAGAAGCTGAATTAGGGACCAACTGTAATTAATCATTACAGGAAAGGCGGTTCTGAATTTGACAACATGAGTTTAAAAACAGCTAAAACGGTTAGTGACTAGTTGTTAACAAAAGATCTATGGAAAGGTCGCCTGATACATGACAGATACCACACACTCAAAATTAATTTACAATAAATTTGGCCAACCTGTCACAGATTTACGTTCTGATAAAATTTATATATTTGGTTCATCTTCTAAAGGAAATTTGTTTATTTCAAAGAACCAAGGATCTTATTGACTTGGGTTTTCTTATAAAACTTATAGTAAATATGACCCAAATTTCTTCTTAAAAACCGATTATATTTTTCCTCACTCATGAACATGATGACCACTTTGAAACCAACAACACTTATAAAAAGTTTTAGAAACAAGTCCAAATACTAAAATCATTATTCCACAAAGAATGGCTAATGTTATCATTCAAGAAGAATGGTGTAAAAAGAAAAAGATAAAACAATCTAAACTTTATGAATATAGTGATCGGTTTTTAGTAGCATCACCAATGAATTTACAAAGTCAATTTGTTGGTAATATTGCATTCATGCCCCACATCACCAGTCACGGACCTATTACAAATGTTGCTATAGAATTGGTTTACACTAATCAACATGTCTTATATGCTAGTGACTTAGATGATTTTGATCCAAATCCTGAACGTATGACAGATGGATTACCTCAACAATTGAACAATCCATTTGATATTATCTGTTTGGAAGCCAATTACAATCGTCAAATTCTTGATAAAAGAATAAAAGAAGACGTTGAACATGTTGAGCGATTGAAAGAAGCTATTGCAATTGCTATTCATGGTGATATTGATACACTCAATGAATTAAACGATGAGTTTAAAAAAGCAAATAATAGACTCTATCGTTCCACAGGTAATCTTCGTCATATTGATGAAGAAATGGCTTGGCAATATGTTCAAACTTATCTCAAAAATAATGGTATTTTTATACCACTACACGCATCTGCTGAATATGGAACAATGCACCAATTTAGAAACACGTAATAGAATTACGTTTTGAAAGGATAACCTAACTAATGTCATTTAAAGAATATTACCAATCATTGAAGCAAAGAGCTTTGAAATTAGTAAAAATTAAAGAATATTTCACGGATTCTGATGAACATGGTGAAAAAGATACTGATGTAAAAAACACCGTCAAACCAAGTGAAGTAGCATCAAAACTTACTGAATATGTAGAGTGGTTGAAAACTGTAGCACCTGCTGAAATTCTTGAAGCAGCTCCACTAACATTGATGAACTACTTGTTGATGTTAAAACATTATCAGCTGAAGTATCATCATTAGATCGTACTACACGTTTGGTCAACCGTGTTCGCTTTGAAACCGCAACACCATATGTACCAGAAGAAGAACTTGAAACATCTAGTTCAAGTGACCTATCTGAAAAGGCAGTTGCTGAACCAGAAGTGCAGCATGTTGAAGAATTTGATAACACTTATATTGCTGAAATTCAAAATGAACCAACTGATTATGAACCGTCTTACATTAGCACTGACGCATACACTGCTAAAAGATTTGATGCAGCTGAACAACTACGTCAATCAGTAGCTGAAGTTTCAAGAATCACAACCACAAATTAAGAAGAAATTGATGTTGGAAACCATCAGATGCAATGAAAACTTTTGAATCTATGTTAGATAATGGTTTTGTACCAAATGATAGTCATGTTGAGCAAGAATTTGAAAACTTTGAACAAGAACCTACTTATGTAGAACCTGTTCAAATGGAACCTATCCAACAAGAACCTATCCAACAAGAACCTACTGTTGAAAATATTGGTTTCCATCACACAACACCACAAAATGACTTTGGTTTTGATTTGGACACACTTGATAATGAAACGTTTGAGGGTGAACTTAGTCCAGAAGACCAAGCTGAATTGGCAAGTCGTGATGAATTTGTTGAATATCAACGAAACAATGACCTTAGCCAAGAACGTACCGTGATTGATGATGTTCGAAATGATACTCCAAGTCAACCACAAAATGTAAGGAATTTCCCAACATTTGTGTTTGATGATCCAGAAAATGACACACCAGTTACCCAATATACTCCAACTGAGTAAATCTAGTGTAGACAAGGGGCAAAAACATAATCATGCAATTTACATATTATCCAAAGTTTGACCCTAGATCATTTGGGTCACCTATTAAAAATGATAAAGACTTATTGAATTTGCTAGGCTCACCAGGTGAGCCTGCATCTATTCATTTCACAAATTTCCAATATGACTCACGCATCACCATTCGTCGTGATGTTGTACTGTCAGGTAACATTAAAGCTAAATTCTTGTTAGTTGATGGGGGCAAATGTAACATTTAGAAATGCTAAAAGTAAAACCATTTGATAAAGATCAAAATGATCATTATGGATCTATTACTCAATCATCTAACTTTGAGGGTCAATTAATGATAGATAATTCAGTTATCTCATCGCCAGGTCAAGGTAAAATGGCTGTTGATTCAATGATTAGTGATAATGGTACATTTCCGCAACTGTTAACGATTTCTAATTCAAAAATTCAAGGTTTAATGGCTGCGCCAATATCAGCTGAATTAATTGGTGAAATTGATTTGGCTAATCCTACAGACTCAGCTCAAAATGTCCTCAATGTTCTAGGTCACTTAGAAACATCAAATGTCAATTTAAAACTTGATTCCATCATGTTAATGAATTCAGGTAAAGCTGCAGATATTGATACGATTACTCTACTAAATGGACCAGTAACATTAACTGGTAACTCACAACATCAAAAATATGATTATTGATTCTAAGAAAAAATCATTAGAACTGTTTGTAGTTGATGGTGAACGTTATGAAACAGAACTTCAATTAGAAAATCTTCGTGTTAATCGAATTCCAAAAGGTTCAAGTGCAATTTATTTGAAAAGTGCAACTCTAAAAGCAACAAATGCTAAATTAGGTGATGTATCAAATAATAATGTAACCGCAAGTGCTATTGATTCAAATTTGATTTTTAAAGGCACACAAGATAATCTATCATGGCATGTTGCAGGCAAGTCTGAAATTGACCTATTAAACTCAACATCATCACTTGAATTACTAGCACCAAATTTCCCACCATCTAAACCTCAATCATTAACTGGTGAAAATGCTGATTCCAACACCACAGTCTCTAAATCTGGTGAAAAATCAGGCTCACAAAAACTTCAAGAACTAATTGGTTTAGCATCTGTTAAAGAAATGCTTACTAAGTTCATAAACAACACCATCATTGATAAAGAACGTCGTGAACGTGGTCTAGGCGGTGTTGAGGGGTTGAGTCGACATATGATTTTTGCAGGAAACCCTGCTAATTTGTAAAAACAACTGTTGCCAAAATTGTTGCTGAAATTCTTCATGAAAATGGCGCTTTACCTACTAATAAAGTCAAAACTATCTTAGCAAGTGGTTTGATTGATGACAAAGTTGGTGGTTCAGCTCTAAAAGCTCAAGAAGTATTGCAGGAATCACTAGGCGGAGTTCTGTTCATTGATGAAGCTTATGAATTGAATGAAAATTTAGTTGGTAATGCTTTTACTGGACAAGTAGTTCAAGAATTGATGACTACCATGGAAGAACACCGTGACGATTTAATTGTCATTCTAGCAGGTTATACAAAACAAATGGATGAACTACTAGAAACAGGTAACCCAGGATTTAGAAGTCGTTTCACAAATTACATTGAATTTGAAGATTACACACTTGATGAAAAGCTTCAAATTACTAAATATTCCATCAAGGCTCAAAATGCAGTCATGGATGAATCATTCTATGAACATAAGAATTTCAGGAAATTGTTACAGTTCTATGGTCGGCACAACGCCAATGCGCGTGATGTTCGTAATTTCGTCCAAGCCTTATTGATTGCTCGTGATAATCGCCTAGCTAAGACACCAATGGACAAGTTAACCAATGATGATCTCATGCGTATCACAGCTGAAGACTTTAAGGAAGTTTGGAATGATGCCATTGAAACTCAAAAACGTGAAAAGGCTGCAAGTAATATAAATTATGAATCAAAGTGGTAAAATCTAAAGCAAGAGCTAAACAATCTGGTACACGTGTAGAGTTCCGAACAACTCAACGTAAGAAAGATTTGATTGATTATTATTCTAATAAGGATAATATTTCAAAAGCTGAATTTATTGAAAAAGCTATTGATTACTATATTGCCTATCTCAATAATGATTATGACATACCACACGCTCATGTGGTAAGAATTAACCAATTAGTGTGAATCAAGAACTAATGCGTCAAGAATTGAGATTACTACGGCAATCTGTTAACAATGGTTTCAAAACGATTCTAAGAATTGAGCAAGATATTGATTAATTCAATATCTTGTCATTTTATAGAATTTTACAATTATTTGCAACAAATACTTGCAATAATTCAACAAATAGTATATAATAAAAACATCATAAGAAAAAGGATATAAATAACTATGGCATATATTTTTACAAAAAGCAATCAAAGATGGTCAACACCAAGTTCGTCTTCTTGGACATGAATTTTTCATTTCAGAAGATGAAGCAAAACGTGCAATTGAAACAGGTCAAGGATTCTACAAAGCTAATAAATTGGTACGTTCATTGTCAGAACTTAAATCTGTATCAACAGTTCTTTAATTGAGAATATTTGTGCCTATGCAATACCTGAGCATATTTATTGGTTTGAATCCAATAGGCACAATAGTCTAAATAATTAGACGACTATTCTCGATAAAGTTCTGCTTTCAAGTGTCAATGCAGTACTTGAGCATTATTGTTGGTTTGATTCCAACAGACACTATAGCCTAACATGATTAGGCTGTTTCTCTCGAAAGAGTTGCCAATTAATCGCGGTAAGGTAGCAGCGATCTCCTTAAGGGGTTATGTTTCATGACCTTTTCTAAATGCTTCCTGTTGATCAGCATCATCAATGGTACCTAAACTACAATGAATGCATGACTGATATATTGTGAAAGATATATCAGTCTTAATTTTTGATAATTATTTGGAAGAGAGACATGAATGAGCCAAAACACGTTTGAATGTTACATTGACTTATCTAATAAAAGACCAATCTTACGAGATAAATTAACCAATAAAGATATTCTCATTGTGACACACAAAAAACAGATGAACTGAAAATTCGATTGTTCATAGATCAGATTGTTCATGATAACAACGAATTTGAAGAACTATTTACTAAATATGGTGATATTTTTATTATAGTAACTGGATATCAAAATAATAATTTCAGAACATAGTAATCGTATCATTGTTACAATTAAAAATGCCAATGGTTTGAATATTCATAGTTCTAATGACATTGATTATGAATCTAAGGCAACCGTTTTTCATATATTAGGCAAAAATGTTCAACTATTGAAAGAAATTATTAATTTTGAAAATGAACATGAAACGATGTTATCTGGTGATCAGTGATCATATTTTTAGCAACATATGTAGATTTTACACTTAAAAACCTAAAATAGATGTAGACAAATTATATGAAGATTGGTCACGCAACTAGTATAAACAGTGTAATCATATCACCACTGAATCATAGATTTAATGGTGAAAAAATGTTAGACTATACTTATACTAAAACAAGGATAAGGTGCATAAACAAATGTTAAATCATAAAATTAATGCTAAAAATGATATTACACGTATCATGAGTGACCCAACTAAATCCATTGATGATAAATTGCGAGTATATGCATCCCATACATCTACAACAGCACCTGATAACTATGTTCAAGATGAAGATGGGCGATATGTTTTCAAACCCTGTAAAAGCTCGTTCACTGAATATGGCTGCTACTAATTTAAAAACTTATATAGCATATAACCCTGATGAAGCTGAGACGTTTAACTGAATCTGTAAAACGTGTTGATAAATTGACAGCTGAAAATCGTGAATGGTGTTTAGTAGACTACAGTACAAATGAAAGTTAAAGATTCATCTGACCAAGCAGTAAATGAATTATTAACAAATTATGTAAATGGTTTAGATAAATCAATTGAACGTCAATACAATATTGATAAACAAACTGATGTATCCGCACCACAATTACCATAATGTAAATATGAATGATTACGAACAATAGTTTATTGATTCGTAATTTTTCATACCCAATTAGAGGTTTTTACATTGACTAAACTATATAAAGACTTAGTTCAATATAAAATTAAAGTAACTTCTGGTTTACAAAACAAAACAATCTAGACCGTTAACACCCATTATTGAAACAATTCAGTCTAGATTAAAAAGATTGCTATTAGAAAACAGTTTCCACCGCTAAACTTAAAAAGCTGATGAACTAATAGTATTAAAAAGTTTACGTGAAGAAAAACTCAAAAAGTTACAAAATTGTTGAACGATCATCACACTATTAGATCAAAAAGATGATTTATTAAAACAATTAAAAATTGAACTAAATTTTCTAACAAAATTAATAAATGAATTAGAATAGGTATTATTATGAAAGAGAAATTAACACTTATTTTAGATAAAGACAGTTATCTAAATATTGCTGATTACAGTCCACGTTCATGGTCAAATCTAGGAAAACTATTAATCTTTGATAAAAATTTCCTGCTGATAACACAACCAATATGACACGAAATATGCTCATTGACCAATTATTTCTAAAGCAAGGTAAAGCTAATTTATTATTTCCATCATTACAAGAATGATATGTATCGTTTGGAAAAACAATGAAGAAAAAGTTATTGGAATTGGATTATTATATCAAATTTGTTGTTAATGAACATGCTGACACAGATTTAGAGCCAAAATTCTCATTGTTAGAAAAACACAACTGATATGAAATCAAACATTTAGTTGGTTTTTATATCGCTGAACGATTTGAAATTGAATTAACATATGATGTTAAAGGTGTCATCACACCACTACGTGATGAAGAAATTTCAAAAGATATTCAACAAGAAATATCTGATTATAATGACTGGATTATTGGTAATATTTACAAAAACTTATCTAGTAGATGAATCAGGAAATATTATTGATGAAGCAGCCGATCTGTTTCTAAACAAAGAAAAATTGCTGAATAATTCATGTGATGACCTACTGACAGAATTATTTTGCAATTGGAATTGAATTCGATCCATATAGACAAGAATTAGCACAATTTGTAAATAATGTTACAAACAAAACTTACGATTTCACAGCTTAATTCTAATATATAAGTTGAATACAACACCATTTTTTTGTTATAATATTTCTATAGATAAACTCAAAGGACAATAATTTATATGAAATATATTCAATCCATCAAAAACAACTTATCCTAATATGGAACCTATCTATGAAAGCCATGAATTTGAAACAAAGGACTCATTAATTCTAAATACCATTTTTAGAATTTGAATTTCCTAAAAACATTCAAACATTTTTTTACCATCATCACGTCATAAATTTATCAATGATATTTTAGAGACTGATTATGTATCAAATGCTGTTTTCACAGATGAACCTACTCAAACCATTGGTTATGTTAGTGTTGATAAAAAAACAATGGGTTAATGAGTGCATCATGGCAGATAAGTGGTATTTTTATACCAAATTGATGCAAGAATTACAACTAATTTAGAAATGGAATGTTATGTCAACTAATCAAAATCAAGAAAAATAAAGAAAAATTTAGATTGCTGAAGCTAGGGAAATTCTTGGTATCGCAATGGGTGATGCAATTGGAGCAACAGAAACGGTTGATTACATCACTGCATTAAAAACAAGGTTACTACTTTGCAACTCAAATTGTAAAAGACCCTAAAAATCCATATATCTTTAAAGAATATGAACCATATCTGAAAGAATTAATGACAGCTTACGCTACCACAACAGATGGTTCCAAGAAAGAACAAATGTTGAAACGTATTATTGAACAAACAACTCGATTTTGATTTCAGGGTATGCCTTACCCAACACTATATACGGACATCATTGTTGTCTATGACAAACAGTACAATGTGATTCAACTTGAGAAAAATGAAATTTATAATTTGGTCACAACTTATAATGACATGCTTCAAAAAGTATTACGAAAAATATATTCGAGCGACAAGTGCTGATTTAGTCAAATCAAAGTAAGATGATAGCTTACTAGGAAATCTAGTGAGCTTTTATTCTGCTTATTTTTATAAAGAAAGTAGGTATATAAATTTGGATATTAATTTAAACCGAGCTCAGCAAGAAGCTGTTGATACTCTCCATGGACCAGTCTTAATCATGGCAGGTGCAGGATCTGGTAAAACAAGAACATTGATCAACCGAATTGATAACTTAATTCGACATGGCGTAAAACCTGAAACAATTTTAGCAATTACCTTTACAAATAAGGCTGCAAAGAGAATTGAAATCACGTTTATCACTGGATGCAGCAAATGTTGAAGCATCTACCATCCACTCATTTTGTGTTAAAATTTTAAGACAATATGCTCATGTATTAGGTTATTCAAATAACTTTCTAATCTTAGATACAAGTGACGCTCAAACAGTTATTGGCTATGCTAAAAATGACATTGCTGATGCGTATGTTGCCATGCAATATGAACGTTTTTCCGCATCGTGAGCCAAATGCTCATTTCATTCTTGAAATGAAAGACTGTACTATTCAATCAGCCATTTCAAAGGCTAAAAATGATGGTATTTCTGCTCATGAATACATGAATTATCAACACCGTGTAGATGAGTATCCAGAAGTTATCACAGCTATCTTCAAAAATATGAAGAAATTAAATTACGTGAAAACTCTATGGACTTTGATGATTTGTTAGTAAAAACATGTCAACTTTTAAAGAGATAATCCTGCAATACTAGAAATTGTTCAAAACACTTATCATTACATTATGGTTGATGAATATCAAGACGTAAATGATATTCAGGACGAACTTGTAAACTTGATCTCAGCTAAAAATAGGAACATTTGTGTTGTTGGTGATCCAGACCAATCTATTTATAAATTCCGTGGTTCAAAAGTTGAAAACATTATTGAATTTAATAGAACCTATCCTGATACAAAAATCATCCATTTAGACGAGAACTATCGTTCAGAACAAGTTATTCTAGATGCCGCTAATGACGTTATCAACAACAATTCTAAAATTGCTAACAAAGAACGTCGTTTGTTTTCAAGTAACACCTCATCTAATGACTTACCAATGTTGGTTCACTTAGATACACAACTAGATGAAGCTACATACATTGCTAAACAAATTAAAGATTATATTCAAAAAGGTGGTAAATATTCTGATATTGCAATCTTATATCGGAACAATGCTATTTCAAAAAAACATTGATATGGCTCTACGTAATGAATCTATTCCATTTGAGATTCATGGTGGGTTATCATTTTATCAACGTAAAGAAATCAAAGATATTATTGCTTACTTAACAGTAATGATTAATCCATATTCAAACGTTCCAATAAAACGAATTATCAATGTTCCGCGTCGTGGAATTGGGGATACAACTGTTGCTGAAATTGAAAACTATGCTAAAACATACAATCCAATCTTAACCATTCCACAAGTTTTAACTGGTCATTTGGATAACATCAAATTACCACCTGCACGTAGAGAAAAATTGAATCATTTCACATCATTATATACCAACATTGATTATAATAATGTTGGAACATCTATTAAGGAATTAATTGAATACTTCTATGAGCAAACTGGTTATCTAAACTACCTTATGGGTGAGGATAAGGCTGAAGAAAGACTAGATAATGCAAAAAGAATTCTTATCAGATGCTCAGAAATTTGATGAAGAAGTAGATCCAAATTCAGATACATTATTCAATCGTTGTGGCATGTTTTTGCAAAAGATTGCCCTACAAACCAATGTTGATAAGAGTGATGAATCTGAAGAAAAAGTAACTCTTATGACACTACATGCATCTAAAGGATTAGAATTTCCATTTGTCATCATTGCAGGTTGTGAGGAAGGTACTTTGCCATCAAATCTATCTATTAGATCTAAAGATGTACCTGAAGAAAGACGTTTGATGTACGTTGGTATGACACGAGCTGAAAAGAAATTGATTATGACAGCTGCCAAAGAACGTCTGTTATATGGTAATTATCAATCACAAGGCCTATCACGTTTTGTTACAGAAATTAAACCTGAACATGTGAATTACAAAGAAATTAAATCAGAAAAACCCCAACAAAATAATTACCATGGTCATAATCATGGATGGGGTTGGGGGTAAGAATGACTAATCTCGCAGTTAATTCAAAAACATTACAATCCTTTCTGCTACGCCAATGTGTTGTAACCTATGACTTTGAGTCAGCACGAAATGTTTACTCATATGTGGCTTATGTAAAGGAAACAAATGAAATTAAAGTGTATGGTTCTTCAAAAACACCTATTGACCGTGTTGATATTATCAAACGGTCTTTAGCTGAAAACCATGAAACTATGACACAATATTTTGAGAGCATTCCAACAGTAACATATGAAGAAATTACAGTTAAAAACTTTGTTGAAATGTTCATGAATCCAGAAGCTTATCGTGTTGGTTTTTAATACAGATTATTATGATTTGCTAATTGTAGCCTTTATCTTAGCCTTTATTACAGATCATGGTCAACTACCTGCAACAGAAGCTGTTCGTAATATAAATGATCTCATTATTTCACCTAGAGACATCTTATCAGGTGATCCATATTTTGTAAGTAAATCACAACAATTAGGGTGTTTATACCAAAGAGGGTAAACTTACAAATACTCAAATTTTTCAATTAACTGAAGATGTAGTGCCATCTTTTTCTAAGATTTATTATAACTTGAAAAAAATACAGGTTTATTTGTAGACCTTAAATTGTTAAATGAAAAAGATAAGGACGATGCAGGATCAGAATACACATCCCTTAAACGAATTGCAGCTCAACTTGGTTATCGTATTGAAGAACCAGAGGGCATTGATCTAAGCGACTCTTATAAAGAACTGACTACAGGTGAAATCACAACACTTCTTGTGTATAACGTCTCTGACGTTCTTGTTTTCATACCTTGTCTTCAACCATGAGGTTTATGTTGATGTTCGTACAACTCGTGAAAAATTGCTCAGTCGATTTGCAGAACGATTTGTCAAGAAATTAAATGTAAACTCAACAAGTGCTCAATTTATCACAAATGTTATTGCACCAAAACTTGAAGATAAGTTAGTAGATAATCCAGTTATTGAAACATTCTTCCCTGTTCATGGACCTGAACATCAACATGTTTATGATACCATTCGCCCATATTATGAAGCACTGGTTCATAAGAAATTTGAAGAATTCTTAGAAATGCCAATTGTATTAAATATGACTGATGAGCAAAAGAAATATCTTGTTGTCACTCGATCTATTGAAGCAATTCAGGCATTGGATAAAGTATTCACAGATTATCTTCAAATGACAGAACAATATGGTCCATTAGCAACTGACCCTAATAAAAACATGCGTTATCGTATTAAACATGGTGAGTTGCAAGAAGATCTTTTGGAATACATGCATAATCGTTATGCAAAATTCCCAGAAGAAGTGTACTTAATGTACTCTTACTATCGAAATTCACCTAGTCGTAAAGATGCCATTGAACGATTCATTGAGGATTATCCTGAACCACCTGAAAACTTTGTTTATAAGAAGTCTAAAGGTTCAGCAGTCTATGACAAAATCAGTTGTGTTGTTGTCATTAAAGATACATCTATGGTACTGTCATTCTCAATTGGTGGTGTCCATGGTGAAGTAATTGATGTTGAACCATATCAACGTGCTGATAAAATTGTTCGTAAATTCAATGCAACATTAGAATACTTAGAACAGTATTATGAACCTGCTACATTAATTGAAGCAGCTAAGAACAACGCTTTACCATCAGATGTACTTGCGAAACTTGATTTAGCACATGATTCAGAATTGGATCAAATGGGAGCCATTACTAAATTTGTAACTAAAGGTAGTGGTAAGAACCCACCTAAATTTAAGTCACCTAAGAAACGTATTTCACCAAAAGACTATGTACGAAACGTTGATGTTAAAAACGTACTCCACGCTGACGTTGACTCTCTATATCCATCACTTCTAATCATTCTTCGTATCTTCGCCAAATTTGATTCAGAATCATTTACCTGGAAAGATATCTACCGTGAACTACGTGATGAACGGTTAGCCATGAAGAACTTTGCCCACCGTATTCCTGAAGAAGAATGGACAGAAGAAGAATACAAGGCGGAAGCTATTCAGTTACTAAATAAACTTCTACTCAACTCAGCATCAGGTGTGCTAGACGCAGGTTATGACACCAATGTACGTGCTAATAATAATGCGATGAGTATGCGTATTTGTGGTCAATTGATTCTAACAGACCTTGTGTTTGCAGCTGATGAGCTAGGCGGTGAATCTGTATCAACAAATACAGATGGTGTTTATCTAACAGGTATTGAAGTAGACGTTATTAAACCAGTTGTTGAAGCTTGGAAAGCTAAATATCATTTAGGTGCAACACCTGAAATTATGGCACGATTCATTTCTAAAGATTCAAATAATCGTTTTGAACAACATAGTATTGAAGCTGATGGTCGAGCTGCAGGTGGTACCATTGGTAACAATCGTGGTGAAACACCATCTAAGAAAATGGGTCAACCATCTATGGTAGATGAAACAGTTGTTGAATACTTCAAAACTCATGAAAATGTAGTTGTCAAACCTGAAAATGGTTATGATCGTGAATGGATCCGACAATACATTGAAAAGAAATTAGATGTGATTCAAAATGCAACTGAATATACACCTGATATTCGTAAGAAAATGTTATCATTCATGTGGTCTATGCAACCATCTAAGGGTACTTGTTATGGACTATCAGATGGTCAAAACATTTATCCTACCCAACACGTCAATCGTTTTGTACTAACCAAGACAGGTTATAAGCTACTAGCTACTAAACCTAGTGACGTGATGAATAAAGATGGTGTAAACAATGAAATCAAACCATATCGTATGTTTGCTAAACATATTCATTCCAAAAATTTACAAGAGTTAGCAAAAGATTTTGGTGTAACATACAATTCATTCATGAAAGATTTAACAGTTAATAGCATTATCGCCAATCTTGCTAAGAATCCTCAAAAAGCTGTTGAATTAATGAAAGAATGTATCATTGAAAACAAAGAACTTACTAAGGGTAATCCATTTAAGATCACAGTTAAAAAGTTGACAAAAGCTAATCAAAAAGCTTTAGGTATCACAGAAACTGAACAACTTGAAAAAAATATTATGAAAATGAAGAAAATATTCAAATTCGTAATAAAATGACTATGATTGTTCCACTGATGCAACAAGCTCAACTAAATCAATTTGGTTATGATTCACGCCTAATTGATCCAGATAGGCCCTCAATTCATGAAATCAATGAAAGTACCATCTTATGATCCAAAATGGCTTGTAACTCGTTGTAATGAGGATATGAGTCATTACTACCAAGACCCAATGTGGAAAAACATTGATGTTGATAGTTATATCCAATTTGTTGAACAAACTTTGGATATTTGGGTTAATGATGATTATGAATTGGCTAAAGAATTACAATCTATCAACCAACTATATAATTTTGCATAAGTTGTAAAAATCTAATATTTACTTTTGACAAACTGTCACCATTATGTTAGAATTATATATGTAAAGGAATCAGAAACAGATAGTCCATATCTGTTTCTTTTTAATATTATATCTGAAAGAAAAAGGAATTATTTATGATTACAATTTACACAAAAAGACGATTGTCAACAATGTAAAATGACTAAAAGATTATTTGACAATGCCAATGTCGCCTATAAAGAAATCAATATTGACTATGAAACAGAATATGCTGAAAAACTCAAAGAACTTGGTTTTAAAGCAGCACCCGTCATTGAAACAGCTACTGATACTTGGGCAGGATTCCAACCTGCTAAAATTAAAGCTGAAATCAAACTTCAATCAGCTTAAAATCCATATTAGTTGCAAGATAAGAAAGGTAAGAATATGACCCCAACACTTTTTATTGATATGGATGGTGTTTTAGCTGTCCACACAAAGTCGGACTATAGTGAACCAACATTTCTATATTTAAAAGATGGTTATTTTGCAACACGTGAAATTGATAGACGTGCTGCTGAAATATTATCTAATATAGCAATAGATGACACATATGGTCAACACATTTACTTGTTATCAACAGTTAATAATAACATTCAAACAGCCGCTCGTTTTTATAAAGATAAGATGAAGTGGGTTGAAAAATATCAACCTGAACTAACAGGTATTGTTGAACCAACTGATTTTCTAACATCACGTTTACATATTACATCTAATAGTAAAGCTGAAAAAGCTGAATGGTTACTTGGTAGAAAAATTAACGATTTCTGATATCTTAATTGATGATTATAATAAAAATCTTGAGGATTAGCGTAGTCATGGTGGAACAGCTATTAAGTACATTAATAATAGTAATGATCCAAAAATCATGGTCAGGATTCCATATTCCAAAAAGACTTACCTACTGAAGAATTCATTCAGTTTTTGAACATTTTATTAAAAGAACAGTCTAATTAAACTGTTCTTTTTCAATATTTTAACAATAATTTTGCATACACTGTTTGACATTACACACAGTGTATGATAAAATAGAAATACATTTAGAAAGGATGGCAAATGACAAATATTCCGAATATAGATGCGTTTGTCATCTTATTTCAATCTGTAAAACGAAAAGATCTTGCTGACAAACTAGATTTATCAAAAAGTCAATTGTCCAAAAATTTCCAAAAAGAAATTGTTGAAGATCGAAATGCTTTCGAACAGCATTTATTAAATTACCTTACTCACTTATTCTAAAATTGACTTCAGTTCTTTACCAAGAAAATATTGTTACTCAACCTATTGAACAACCATTGATAGAAGAACAACATCTTCCACAGCAAGATTCATCAGCACCACTACCAATCATTGTACCATCTGAAATAACTGAGATAACAAATGCCGTTATGAATGAATCTGAAGACTTAATGTCTTCTACATCTGATCTCTCAAATTGTACAGAACATTTAGATGAAATGATTCAACATGTTCCACAACATTTATTGATTAAATTCGGTTATGATGTTGAATCAAGATTCTAAATAACAAAAGGTGTTATCAAAGATACCCAACACCTTTCTCAAACTGGATATCTTGTAACACCAGATGTTTTCAATGAATTAGATGAAACATACGCTGCAATTTAATTTTCACGAAAAGGTTTTTATGGTAAAATTTTACTGAAAAATTAGAATAAATTCAAAACTGAAAGATAGGTTTGAATGTTATATTTGCACTAATTTCTTATACAGCTGCCCAAACATATCTAATCTCTATTAAAAAGTGACATTTTAGCTGTAACTGTATCCATATTATTTGGACTTTATTTCTTAACTATTCAATTAAAAGATAATCATTCAGATAAACCATTTTTGGAAAAAATAGTATCAAAATGTTTTATAATTTAGGCGGAATATTAGTAAGTATTCTAGCATTCAATTACTTTTTCAAAGTTGGTCAATCTGAAAACCAGGAGTCTATTAAAAACAATTGCGCAAAATGTATCTGTATTAAAAATCGCAACCCTAACATGCATTTTAGCGCTAATCTTTGAAGAATATATTTTTAGATACCTGTTTTTCAACACACCACCTGAAAAACCACTTATCAATGTCAAATTATCAAAAGTAAATATTTGAAAAAGAATAAAGACGTTTTAATCTTTTTTGCCAAGATTAGTTGTATCATCTGTATTATTTGCTATGATTCACATGGCAACCACTCCACTATCATCATGGTCTATTACAATGGTTCCATATATGATTATTGGTTTGGTGGTTGGGTCTAACACGTATCAAACAAAATCATCTATCCATAATATCTTATTACACAGTTTGTATAATAGTTTTTGCACTTTGCTATCTTATTATCAACTTTATAATAGAAAAGGTACTTTCATGTCTAACAAACGTTCCTCTAAAGAAAAAAACAATGCCCAAAGGCTAAGAAAATTCCAAATCTTGCAGACAGTCTTCCACAAGGATCTAATACTATGAAAGCTTTGACAGACGTTCAAATTAAAGCTATCATGTCAGGTACAAAACCTATCTCGGATAAACCAAAACGGTTTGCAAAAATTCGTGAATTTATCAGTAATTTCTTCTTGGAAGCTTATTGGTTCACTCGTTATAATAAATGGAGCCGATATGTATATGAAGCATTCATCTACGCTATCATTGTTGTATCAACATTGTTTGAAGCATTCATGATTGACTTCTTCTCAGCTCTTTACACCTACAATATTTTAAACACACGTATTCAAAATGCAACAGAATCTGTTTACTATCAAAACCGATTAACCATGTGGACAACAGTTGCATCTATTGTTATTGCAGCTATTGTTATCGCAAACGCAGTCTATTTATTCAAACGTTGGAAGAAATTCCGTGCTGAGTATAAACACACAAATAGAATCCGTCGTGACCAAAATGTAAAATAAAAGTAAGAGTTCTATACTCTTACTTTTTCATTACTCAATAGAATACGCATATCATTAAGGTTCTAAACTTAATTTAGAAAAATCATTCTTTAATTTCATATTCTCAAATGTTGAATGTTCTTGATTACCTTGATAAGAAACAAATTCACCTTGTTGATACTTTTGTCACATCTATAGCACCATTTTTCCAGACGTGAATCTTTAACATCAGTGGCAACATCAATTTCTATCTGTATTCACAGTTGTAAAATTATTTAAATAAGAATTACTTACAGATCCATGGTAATCCAATTCATAATTTTTAGCATACTTACCCGAAGTAATATTAGAATTGACCATGGTAACATTACCTGATAACTCAACATTATTTAAAAGGGAACATGTTACATTTAATTTGTCAACTCCACCATCAATCATATTCAATGTTGAATCTTCCACTTTAACATCACTTGCATTTGAAAAATCAATTTCAGAATCAAAATTTTAACATTCTCAACGATCATTGATTTACCAACTTCATAAATAGGTAGTATTAGCTTTGAAGATTGAACATTTGAAAAGGTTGTTGTATCCCAACCAAATTTCTCAAAAGTTTCTTCTAGATCAACTTCACTAGGAAAACTAATTAAACTTGACTTACGTGGGTCATCATTCACAATTTCAAACTCTGTTGGAGATTCAACTAAAATAGAATTATTATCATAAATGGTATGAACTGGTACAATGGAATCATTTGGTAATTGAATATAATGTGGATATGTTTTTGATGTCACCGCATCAGTACCATCATTTGAAAAATAAAAGTGTTCCAAGAGGAGCTTTTTCAAATTCAGCAGTTAAATCACCAATTGAAGACACATCTGAAATTTGAACAGTATTACCAGATTTAAAAATACTACCTTTTTAGCATCAAATTTTTCAAATACCAATTGAGCATCACGAATATAAGATTTATAAGGATTCTCCTGATTTGGAATTAATACAGGTAATTTACCACCAGTTAAATCACTATCATATATTGAACACCGCCAATTAGATCAAAATCCAGTAACCTCTGATGAATCAATATTCACATATTCATCAATTTTAGTCATATCAACATCTGTCAATTCCAGAATTTACAATCTTAATATTCTCAGCAAATTCATCTGTACAATCCAGCTTAACATTTACAAAGCTAGAATCAGAAAGATCAGGTATGTGTGATTCAACATTAATACAGAATCATCACCAACTCCAAAACCAAGATCACCGTCACGAAGACAATGAACTAATGGTTTACCACTTTCACCAACAGGACTATTTAAAATTTTATCAAGATTTGGTTCAGAAAAATGAATTTTACCACCAACAACCTTTATTAAATCGAACAAATTCTAAAAGTATGCCTTTATCACTCTAAATGAGTCATTTTAAAAGATACATTATCATGTATATCTTTTAACCATGAAACATTAGATTGACTTAAATTTGTCATATTATGTACCTCATATTAAATAGATACTTAGATTATATCATATAATTTATGCATATGTTTACTATAAGAATATATCTCAAACAGTGTATAAATCAAAGTTATCACCTTGACTTTTTCATGAAAATCATATACAATTAATTATATAAATACGCAATCATCATAATGACTGCAACTTTCTTTATATAAATTTAGATAAGGATATATACATTCATGAATCAAACTGCAAAAGGTTGGGGGTGTTAAACCAAAAGTATCAAACTGACCAAAAGAAATTCAAAAGAAGTGACTCATGTTCAAAAAGTGGAACAAAGATCACAGTTATATGATCGTATTGTTACAAAAACGATTTAAGGAAAGAATTACTATTTGAAACAATTTACAGTGGAAGATCCAGATTTAAGTGGGTGATATCCATGTATCCTATAAAGGTTCAAAGGGTGAAATTACAACAATCGTAAAAGAATATTACAAAGCACTGACTAATCGAGAAAGATAGTTTAATTGAACATCTTGTTCAACCTCAGAATCAAATTGTATATTTTGGTACAAATATTAAAAATCAAAACATGTTGATGAATTTGTATTTGATATACACTATTTTTAAATAGATTTGCAAAACCAATTATGCCAAATGACGATGAATTAATTGGTTTAGATGAAATTATTGAATTAATCTCAGTAAGTTTACACAAAGACGATATGTCAAATGCTGTTTTAACAGCCGATGCAGGTGTTGGTAAAACAGCAACTATGCAGGAATATGCTAAACGTTACCCAAATGTTCTTGTATATACAATTTCCATTGCTGCAATGAATGAACGGAAAAGCATTAGCCAAAAATTTAGAAATGCTTTTTGACGAATTGATGGAATTTAAAACTGATGAACGTACTGATAAAGAAATTATCATTTTCATTGACGAATTTCACCAATGGCCAATGTTCTCAAAAGAGTCTGTTGAATCATTGAAACCTCAGCTCGCTCGCTCTGCTAAAATGGGTATTCATATTATTGGTGCTACAACTTATGATGAGTACATTGAACACATTCAACCAAACAAAGCATTGACAGACCGTTTCAAGGATTAATATCCATCACCAAATGATGAAACGATATCAAAATCTTAAAAAATAAGATGCGTAAGCAAAATACAGTTGTTGAAAGTGATGCATCAAATGCTATTTTACGTAAAATCATTCACAATTCTAATATCTCATATGCAAAACAGAAGTCAACCTCGTAAGTCATTAGATATTTTAGACTTTATGATTTCTTATTGCAAACTTGGATATAAATTTGATGATGAACTCTAGATAAAATCTTCTACAGATTAGTTAATGTTCGACTTAGCTTTAATTTTTGATGCAGGTTCCTTGAAAGAACAGTTGAATAAACCAGTCTTTTGACCAACCATATGCTGTAAATCGTATCGTTGGACATTGTTATTCAATCATGTTGGGTGTTATTGACCATAATAAACCACTTGGATCATTCTTATTCCCAGGTTCAACAGGGGTTGGTAAAACAGAACTCGCAAAAGCTTTAGCAACATGTTTATTTGGACCAGATCAAAAACCATTAGTTTATGATATGTCTGAATATCACCTGATGATCCAGATGCACCAAACGTCTTTAAACACCGTTTGACAGATGATATGGTAAGTGTTCACCCTCAATTAATTCTAATTGACGAGGTTGAGAAAGCCCATCCTCAAATTCCAAAATTGTTCTATTCTATTTTAGATGAGGGTCGTATTTCAGATAGATATAGTAGAACTACAAGTTTCTCAAATGTATCTGTTCATCTTCACAACAAACGTTACAGAAGATATTATGCAAAAAGATCAATGAACGTAATTTAAAAACTACTGAAATTGAATATGAGTTAGAACGTGAAAATGCCTAACATCTTGAGTAATTTACAAACCAGTCAAACATTCCCTGCAGCATTACTTGGTCGTTTGAATGCAATTGCTCCATTTGGACCACTTACAATGCAACATTAAAAATTGCAGAACGTAAATTATTAAATATGAAAGAAGATTTTAAAACACGTCAAGGTGTTCAATTAAATCTAGATATGGAACCACTTTGTTGATTTAGTTTCATTTGAAAAATACAAAAATGATTCTAATAGTGGAGCTCGTCAAATTAATAATTTAGTTTCTGTTGAAGTTCGAGATAAAATTTCAGAATATATCTTGATGAATAAAACCATTATAACTTGTATGTTCAAGTTGCAGGTGACACAATGGCTAAAAATGATAGTATTATTCGTAGTAATGCACATGTTAGAATTGTTAGTCAAGATGAAAATACAACAGAGCACTCTACTATTAATCAGCAGCTGTTGATCAAATTTGACAAACAAGAACAGCAATTAGATATTAAATTATCTATACCTGAATTGTACAAATGTTATATACAACATTCAATTAGACTACAACGTAATTTCTAAAAATCTATGGTGACCAAAAAGGTGCTGAAGCCATCACAAAAACATCTTAGCTGAAACCATCGTTTCAAATGAGTGTCCAACCTAGAGGATCATGTTGCAAATCAATTCGCTAAAATTCTGAAAAGACCACTTAAACTCTTATCCCTATCAAACAGATGATGAATTTGTTATTGTATTGCGAATAAGAAAATTGTCCTCAGAAACATTAAGTCAATCGAAACGTGACAAAAATGATGGCTGAAACTGAAGCTCGACCATTACTATACTTAATAATATTAAAAGTATTTGTCATATAGACAAATGCTTTTAATCACACACTATTATTCTACTAATTGTATAAAAACCAATATTAGCCCCATTTTCAACATCATTATCTGATATGAAGAATACTACTAATACTCTTTTAAACCACAATTCAACCACATTAATTTAAGAAATTTGGCTATATTTGGATCATCATGTACAACCAGTAATTATCTATCTCTAATAGAGATAGATTTTCAGAATCTGAAATTACATTTCAGGATCACTGATAGCCATATTGGCTTTAAATCTTCTTGCTCAACACCAAACTGTGCCTGCAGCCGCTAACATTTTCTGGGTCAACTGTAGCATATCACTTTCTCATCATAAGATGATGGCGCTTCTACAGGCGTTTCCTGAGAAATACTACGAGCTTGATATTGAGTATGAAGTTGACCTTGTTTCAAGTTCTTTCAAACGATTAGGGTGATTTCTTCTGATGTTCTAGTGAGCCAGAACAGTTTCAGATAACATATCAGCAGGTGGTAAGAACTGTTTAGTCCATTTACCATTACCAATCTTATGATTGTGTTTTTGAGCATGTTCTAAGTCACCAATACCGCCATATGCAATCATATCCAATGGATCAGCATATTCGATACGTTCTTTCTTAGTTAAGATCATACCATCAGCAGGGTTTGTCAATGAATCAGCCAAACGACTAATCATTTCTTTACCTTGACCAAGACCTAGTTCACCATTTGTAACTTCATCTAATTGCTCAATGAATTGTTCACGAGTCAACCGAAGTGCTTTAGGACTATTGAGTGCAGAACGTTTAGTATAACGATCGTAACCGTCAAAGATGTTAGGTAAGTCTTTACGAAGTAATTCACCAATCTTACGAGCTTCCACAGGGTCGTGCTTCGCTTGCAGAGCGGCTTGTGTCATACCTGCTGTAATTTCCATTGCAGCTTCAACATCAAAATTACGAAGTGTTTTAACCATTTGTTGTTGGATAGCACCTGCAGGTCCTACCTTATCAACTTTGGCACCAAGGGCGAATTCCCAATCTTTAACAGATTTATCAATTTGATCTTGATTTCGTTCATCACCATAGAAGAATTCAGTTACAAGGTCAATAGATTTCTTAGAACCTTTTGCACCTGCTTCAACAATTTTATTTAGTTTTTCATAAATAACTTTGTCATCACGAATGTCAATACCATAATGTTTGAATCCATGTTCATTACGCATCGCAATGTCATAGATTTCTTTAGCTCGATCCATAGTAATATCAGCTGAATTCAATTCATCCATCAATTCCATTTTACCTTGAGCATAAAGACCTGCACTAAGGTTTAGACCTTGAGTAACATATGCTTTAGGATTATCCTTATCATGAAGTGGTGTCATCATACGTGTAGCTTTAGTACCCTTTTCTTTTAGTTCATTTTGAACTTCAGGGTCATCAATATACACAATACCCAATGTATCACCGTCTCGGTCAGCTTTCATCTGTTCATCAAGAGCAGGGTGAATAGCACAACCAGTCAGATTTGGATCCACTTTGATTTTCATAGCTACGAAACCACCACCATCAAGGATAGGGTCACGCCATACCATCACATAATCACCCTCATTTTGAATACCCATTGCATCAAATGCATCAGGTCCAACAGTGATTTCATCAAAGTTCAGATTTGGATCAGCTGTCATAGGTAACAGAAGATTGTGTGCATCCGTGCATTATATACACCAGTCTTAATAACATTGTTGTGTTTAGAGAAATCACGAGCAACAATTTGGTCATCCAATTGTGCAACCAATGTAGGAATCCGTTCAGGTTTTGTCAACGCTGTATCATACATAGTTTTGAAGCGGTTTAGATAGAATGATTCTTTTCGAACCACCTGAACCATTGTTAATGATATTCTTAGCCAATTCCATTGATGCATCAAATTGACATTGATACGTTGGAACAGCTAATAGATTTGTTTCAACCTTAGAACGAAGTTTCACATCTTGTGGTAATTCTAAGAAAATTTTCTTAGCACCTGAAGCACGAGCTGCAGCTAATTGATCTTTAAATTCATCACTTTGTAGGTTTGATAACATAGTTTCACTCAGTACCCAAGCTGAATCGGACTATAGACCATACCCATGTCAATACGACCAATAGTACCATCTTTTATCAATATCAACAGTCATGTGGAAAACTATCAAGTGTTTACAAGCTTCACGATTGCGAACCTTTGTGGAAGATATATCTAAGGTCCATACCCAATGCTTGAAGACCCATGACTCAACTGGTGAGACACAGAACGACCATTACCTCTTAGGTAGTAAGATTCAGTATCATAAGTAAGCTGGACTTGTAATCAGCATCCACATCTCGATTCCACCATGTTAACGCACCCGTCGAAAGTCTCCATCTAAACCATCAAGGATAGAACCATCAGGTAAAGCAACACTGCTCAACTGTTAGAAACATAGTGATCTGCATGTATCACGCACCAGACCCATATTTGCACGAGACAACAATGAGAATGGTGCTACGACAACTCAAATTAGGATTGCCACGGAAAACACGTTCATATAAATTTATTACGAGACTTAATTCATCAGATGTAATTGTTTTCTCCATCTTCGACCAGTCAACACCAGATTCACGACCAATCATCTGTGCGCGGTTTCATAGCTGTACCGGATCACCATTTTCACAAGTTCTCACTCAGTTGCCCATAACAGTGATATCATCTGATCAACAAACCGCGGTGATCAAACCTTTGTTACCATGGTTATCAGTGATTTATCAATGATCGGCGGACGAACTTCTTCATCAAGGAGTAGTGACAGGATTTACTAGCCTGTTTTGAAACAATAACGTGGATCATCGTATCATGTCCACCAAATGGCATCAATGCAATATTTGCTTAACAACAGGTACATTACGAAGTAATGGAGCATTCAGTCATGATTCCACGGTCAATATCAGGGTCAAAACTTTATTATGTAATCAAATAGTCTAATTCACGAACAGGTAACAGTACGTAACACCACCTGAATTAATTCACCAGTTACAGGGTCACTGGTAGTCAATGAACCCAAGTAATAACACACCACCTGATTTTTACCAATAGATGTCAACTGATTATCAACAACAACTGGCTACCCAAGCTTCTTGAATAACACGTGTTGGTGTCTGATTGAACGATCCAATTCATTTGTAAAGTCAGAATTAGTTGAATGAGACTATCATTGTGAGTCGTTGCGATCCAATCATCATTAGATAAACGAAGCTACCTTTCAAAGCTCAACAATTGAATCTTCAATATCAACATCATTCACACCTGTCAATCCGAGTACCATATGATGCAACAGAATACATCGTGTCCATAGCATTATATGCTTGTACAGAATTACGAAGTTGTGGGTTTGTCAATTGGTCACCAATAACAGAATGAAGACGTTCTGGAAACAGTATCAAATGCTTAAACACGTGTTAATTAGTCAGATGATAAAACCACGAAGACCTGAACAAAATATTGGACTATTATCTAATTCATATAAGCTATCATCTGTTTCTGGACGAATACCACCAATAACGCCCTTATGAATTTGTTCTTGAGCAGCACGACTTTCAGCTTTTGGATTTGTACATGCATATCCATAGACACCCTTGTGAATTGGCAATATTCACACTGAAGCCTATTCGTTCAAATCATTGAAAATCATTGATATTTTATTTGGATCAGCATTTTTAAAGTCATTCACACGACGTGCTTTCAAACCAGAGCCAACTTTGTTAACTCTCTTTAAATCAACATCATCTCAAAGTCACCATCATTCAAATTATTGTTACACAGCATCATAATCTTCATCAACATTAGCATTCGATGCAACACTGAGGTCAGCAGCACTTTCTTCTTCAAAACGTTTTCTAACTCACGTTCATTCATACGTTCCTGTCATAGAAATGTAATCATCTGCTATTTGTCAATACTGATTGCATTGCGGATATGAAGATTTTATCATTGTAACTCAACACGAGTCATATTAGCAGCTTACCATTTTGAACAAGTCAACCAACATTTACATTTGATTAATATGTATCCAAAACAGTTGCAGCATGGTGTTAATGGAGCTGTTTTATCATTACGTGTTGAGTTGCACATATTGTACCAAGAATTCATTAATGTCCAATATCTTCTGTTGTAATCGAAAATGTCAACAGACATCTTTATCATATTCTTCCAACCGAGCACCATATGGATCTTTATCAACTTTGAATACTGAAGTTAATCTTATTATTATTCAAATACGTAATGATCAGCCATACGCTCAACAGCCAATTTGCGTGTTTCATCATTTTGAATTTATTCACGATAACGACGATTCATTTCTTTGTAAACGACGATTAGACAAGAAGTTAGACGCACCGATTCATCAAGTCTTTGGTAAAGTCTTTGTTGCAATCAATTTGTAGCACGATACCGCATCCATTTTCGCAACACGTTTCTTAAATGCATCTACATCATAGATTTGGAGACACAATAAATTTATTAGAAATTTCATTATAGTCTGCACCAATGTCTCTCCATACACCGCACCAGTAGTAGCAGGACCAAAATAAATGAACCAGGAATTATTGTTTCAACAAGGATGCATACATCACTATACGCATAGATGAAGTCAACAAGCCATGTTGCAATTCGATTCAACACGTTTTACGTTGACCAGGCTTCATCATATCAAATGTTTTAGGTGTTTTGTTTTAGCTTTACAGATATGTAAAACTCACTTTTCAAAATTTTAGATAATTAATTATATATCATATATACATAAGGAAAGAACAATTTATACAACTGTTTATTCAAACACACTGTTTACAAATTGAATCATAAATGAAAACACCCAACAAAATGTTGTCGTTTTCCAAAGAATAGGTATAGAGTTGACTGGTTATTTACTACTGCTGATAACTTCTTTAACGATGTTTGGAACCAGTGCTACCACCATGATCAATGCACCCAATGCTGTAAGTCCACCCACCTGTGAAGACACCAAACATCAGTAAGCAGAAACCAGTAATCAATTTACCTCCCATGGTTGTCCTTGACGCAGTGGAGACAAAGATACGCCGCCCAAGCCATCAAACCTGCACCAACAACAAAAGATAGTAAATAACAAATACTGTCAACCAGTGATTCTGTAGCTTATACAAATAATTGTAACATTGAACCAAGTTCAGCTAATGAGTTAGCTGCCAAAATAATGTAATAAATGGATTTAGCAATGGTTAATATCCTTTCATAATATATTTGTGTTTTATACTTTAGTATAAATCTAGTTTATTTGCTAAACGACACTTTGTAAACTGGTTAATAATCTTCATTAATAATAATCTACAAATTGATTTGATATTTAACTATGGTTTTATTATATATTAATCTAAAACAATTGTCAACATCAATATTGGATATTGTAAAAAAGAATAAACAGTGTATAGATACATAATACTTTTCACGAAATGGAGGATACTTTAACGATAATTTATTTATTTGTTTCCAGATATTCATTCAAACATTAAACATTGAAAGAACTGGGAACATAAGTACCAGAATGGAATGACCCAAACACCCATATTGTCTTTTAGAGACTATATTGATGGTTTCATTCAAAAAGCTGATGAGGGCTTAGAAGTTCTAAAATTTAAAAATCTATGGATTCTGAAAAAGTATCTATATTAGGAAACCATATACCATGAAAGATACCTTATTATTAAAAGATAATACACATAAACTGGTTTCATCGTGTATTAAACTACTTGGGCAGCTTACAAAAGCTGTGGCATACAAATAATAATCAAGATGACTCAACTAAAATTAAAGTTAATTATCGTAACCAAGACCACCACATATCAGCATCTGATATTTATAAATTAGTATTAGACCTTGGTTATGAAGATATTATTGATTGGTTTGTTCACTACCATCATTCTAAGTTTTGGTCAAATTTAGTTGTACATGCAGGTTTTGACCTTACTAAACCACTTATGAAACAAGATGATGATACGTTTAGGGAAAAGATTCTTATTTATTGATCAAATAGATACCATGAGGCATGACAACTTTATAAAACAAGACTATTGTTTCAGGTCATGCACCCAATCAATGTTTATCACCACCAATATGTTCAACAACAACCATGGTGAAGTAATTTCATCATTAAAGATGGTTTTCCAGATAGATACTTTACTAGACGCAGGTTCAAATGGAAAACCCAACACGACCTTAGAACAACTAAATACGGTTATTAAATGAAGATGGATCATTGATCTGATCTGAATTAATTCAATCATCGAAAAAGAAAAGAACGTATTTCGTTCTTTTTCATTCTCAGAGTCAACGCTATCATCAGGACGTTTACCCTCATCAATCTCAAGGAAGTGAAATACCACGTTCAAAGGCTCCTCTAGCAATATTAGGACCAAGTTATGTTATAAATATTTGTAAATGCCGCCAATGGTTCATATTCACTCATTACCAAGGTCACGAATCAACACCATTTGATTTACTAAATAAGTCATGAGGTCCAAATTCACCAGGTTTCACCATGAAGTTAGGATCATTTTGGAAATCTTGCCAACAATCTTGATACGCATCGGTTGAAGATAGAGTTCAAAACTGGAAAGTAACTTGTCCAAGCATACACAAGGTCAAGTTCTGAGACCATGTTATTAGCCCATTTACCTCATTGCTGCTCATCAGCTTTTTCATCATAAACGTCTTCAAAATCTTCGTTTAGTAACATTTTGTTAAACATATCCATCAAGTTGGAATCTACTTAACTTCTCTTGTTCTCAGTTTACGTCGTTTAGCAGCTACCCAGCTTTTTTCACGATTGTTACGAACCCAATTCATACCCTTACGATGCATAGTTTGAAGTTCATTATTGTTGAACCATTTTATTACGACGTTCTTCAACAGATGGAGTAGATCGTTCGTAAGCCATATCAGTGTTAAAGTCTTCTTGAGAGTTTAGTCGGATCAAATATTACCAACACGAACACCCTCACGAGCTTTTATCATCGTTCAACCATTTTCTTCTTAATCTTCAGGTTCGCTATTAATACCACACACTTCACCTGTTATTATCTTGATTCAGACGAGCAATGTCATCATCATAATTGTTGACTTTCTTATAACGTTCCAAAACGTCTTTGTGAAATTTCCAGCTTGTTGCACAATGTTTTATAATCATATCACGAAACGTAGACAATACGAAGTGCATCAAATTCAAGTGTAGATGCAATGGTTATGGGTTTGTATCGAAATATCACTACTCGTACCACAGTGATTAACGTAAACGATAACTCATAGTAAATTGTTTGAGCAAAAGATACAATTGATTTGTAATCTCTTTACCCACAATGGCGTTACCATCAGAAGGTTTCATTTAAGCGAAGATATTCATTTTAGAATAACTGCACAACATCACGAGAACGAGTTTCGAAATATGTGGACGAAGCTTTAAGTTATTAAACATAAGGTCAACTGCCATTTGTTTGAGAAGTCTTTGAACCACATATTTTTTCACTATCTGTTCATTAGGAGTATCAATTGCGTCAGGTCTTTGGATTTCATGAACAAGAACTACCAAATATTACCTTTAAGTGTTTCAGCAACATCTGCACCATACAAAGTTTTCTAACTGTTTCAAAGTTTCAAAATAAGTGTAAATTGTTGACCTTTGAATCTGTTCAGAAGACACTTGCATTCAAGTTTGGAACACTCGACCATCCACTTCATGTTACCAAACCTTCATCAAGTAAGTATTTAGTTTCATAAAATGCTTTTGATTACTTATTTACTATAAGGCTGATACTCTGTTTATTATGCCATATCAATGGTAATCAACAAAATTTCGTTATATGATGCTGGGTTAGGTGAGCAACTAAGAATAAAATGGTTATTTTTTCAGCATATCGAATGTCATAGTCATTAATAGTACGGACGTTCAACCATAATAGTCTTATTCCTCAGGATCATTTAATAGTAATGATTTCGACTTGTCTCATGAGAACAATAACTCTTTGGGTTTCTTAACAAGAACCACATCACTCATTTTATCAATAGTCAAACAGGTTTTTGCTTTTTCTTGTCCATCAATGGAACAGATTTCAAAATGTGTCTAACATGTGTCCAAATTCCTTAACTTCAGGTTGCGTACAGGTTCAATAGAATTTGTTGACCAGTGTAAGACTTAATGATAGTCTTTCTTCTTAAACATAAATCTGAATCATGGACTTCAACATTATCAGCAGAATGAATTTCTAATTTAATATAAGCACTGTTCTTGGGAACACCTTAAAGATAAAGTCATTCAACCATATGTATCAATCGTACCAACATTATAAATGAAATCCTTGTTTCAAC